>Ga0265292_1000797_pt1 | contig 35446 bp, 31 predicted proteins | sample Munlanlewell296A_FD_189080 | JGI IMG/M metagenome (GOLD analysis project Ga0265292, IMG submission 189080) | Leachate microbial communities from a municipal landfill in Southern Ontario, Canada - Leachate well 296A | ecosystem: Engineered > Solid waste > Landfill > Unclassified | place: Canada... | reverse complement strand
GGCAATCGCCGAAATCGCTTGTTCCCCGCGATCACATGCCGCCACGATCCGTTCCCGTAAATCCATCGAATATTGTTTCATTCCCCTTTCATCGGACAAATGTACAATAATTCTTGAATTGCTCTAGTCATACGGTTATGAAACCGCTTTTCGTCATCATCCGGCTCGACCGGATGATCCAGATATGACACCCTTGCCAAGCGTTATGGTGTTTGCCTGAAAGTCTTGGCGCACGCTCGCCGGAATAACACTCCCTTACGGTCGTGCCTCTTATAGCCAAAAAATTGCAAAATGCAAATATCAAAGTGCAAAATTGAAGAGGAATTTAGTACCAGGTCATTTTTCTTTGGGCGGGGGCCTTTTGGAGTTGGGTGGAGGCGATTTGGCAGGCTAGTTTGATGGCTTGTTTCATGGAGCCGGGGTTGGCTTGATTTTTACCTACGATGTCGAAGGCAGTGCCGTGGTCTACGCTGGTTCGGGCTAGCGGTAAACCGAGGGTTAAGTTCACTGAAGAGTCGAAGGCTAACAGTTTTACCGGGATTAGGCCCTGGTCGTGGTACATGGCTACTATTCCGTCGTATTTTCCGTTTACGGCTTGGAGGAAGAGGGTGTCGGCGGGGAAGGGTCCTTCGACGTCGATTCCGGCTTCTCTGGCCATGGTGATGGCGGGTTTGATTATACGCTCTTCTTCGTCGCCGAAACGGCCCGCGTCGCTGGCGTGGGGATTCAGGCCGCAGACGCCGATTTTTGGTCTGGCGATGCCGAACCATTCGGTAAGTGCCTGATTCATCAAGTCGATTGGCTGGAATACGCAGCCGATAGTAAAACGATTTCGAACATCCATCAGGGGGATGTGAATGGTGGCCAGGGCGACTTTGAGTTTGTCGGCGGCGAACATCATGGTAACACGTTTGGTGCGGAACTGTTCGGCGAGGAATTCAGTGTGGCCGGGGTATTTGATACCGGCTAGTTGCCAGGAGATTTTGCTGATCGGACCTGTGACCAGTGCGTGAATAAGGTTTCGCTTCCAGGCATCGACGGCGTCGAGCAGAAATTGATAAGAGATCATACCGCCTTGCTTGCTTGATGTGCGAAGGTCAGTGGTCAGAATGTTAAATTCGTCGTAATCGGCGACGACAACTCGGTGGGTATAGGGTTGAATGTGCTCGTGCTGATCGCGCCACCAGAAGACATCGACTTCGGCCATGTCTGCCACGTAGGTGATGGCTTCATTCATCCCGAAGATGATAAATCGGCCTAATTGACGGATTTCCGGGTCGGCCAGGGCTTTTACGATAACCTCCGCGCCGATGCCGGCGGGGTCGCCCATCGTGATGCCGATTATCGGCAAATTTTCGTTCGGCCGAGGTTCCATACATTTAATTGTACCAGCGGATTAGAGATAATCCATCGACAAATAAATCATAACCTTCATTTTGCCGGGCGTGTCGTCGTGGTTTTCATGATTTTGCCGATTTGTTTGTTTGGATGAATGACCGTGATTTTGGTGGGGTGTAAATCGGTGCCTTTTTTGAACCCTTCGACGACTACCGGATCATTTTCTTTTAGCTGGCTGATATCTGCCAATTTTCCGTCGATATAAATTTCCGTATCTTTATAAATAGGCGAAGCCAGGGGCATGCTTTTTCCGACCTTTTCATTAAAAAAGTTCATCGTTACGATATTATTGCCTAGGTCGATAGTTTCAATAGTGCCTTTAATAACTCGGCTTTGTTTCTTTTTGTCCTTTGACTTGCAGCCGTTGAACACACCAGCCAGAACCAGTAACGCCAATACAGCCACTAACAATGTTTTTGATCTTTTCACTTTTATTCCTTTTCAAATAAGAGCAACAAAGAAATGAATCTATCCATGAAGGATGGGTCAAGTCAAGAGGCAATAAAGTCCGATATTTAAAAGTATAATGGTCGTGGTATGCTTACGATTTATTAATTTTTGGAAGGTTACTTAACTAATTAGAAATAAAGAAGATAACGCGAGCTAAGGACATGGAAAGAACAAAGAAAAATAGCGGTGGTGAGCAGATGACCAAGCGGGAAGTTTTTTTGGCCATTGCCAAATTTGCTTTTTTAATGGTGGTCTGTGTATTTTTGTGGATCAGCGTTTTTAGTTTCGATACGGGTGATTTTCCGAATCCCAATGTTTTTCCGCAAAATGAAGCGATACAAAACTGGTGCGGGTTGACCGGATCGTGGATCGCGTATCATTTTTTCCATTTTTTGGGTCAGGGCACATGGGTTTTATTGCTTTTCATTACGCTTTTTTCTTTCATTGTGATTAGCGGCCTTTCGATGGTGGGGGCATGGCTTCGGTTGGCGGGGATGGTGATTTTAGTGGCGGTAAGTTCCGCAATTTTATCGTTGGTACAAGGCCTGAATCCCACGGGTATGCCGGAAGGAAGCGGGGGGGTAATCGGGCTGGCGATTACCTCTTATTTGAAACTGTATTTTCAAACGTTCGGGTCTGCGCTCATACTGCTGCTTACGTTGGCGATCGGTTTGATATTGGCGGCGGACGAGTTGGTGGTTTATTTACCGTCGTTTACGAAAAAAGTTCTGGCCGGGATCAGAGTGCTGGTGATGACATTTGCCTACCCGAAAATAAGGATACCTAAACGAATCAAAGCCGTTCCGATACCTGTTAAGGAAACGTCGAAGAATAAAAATATTGAACCGGAGGAAATGACCCAGCCGGAAGAAAAAACATCCGACGAAGTTCCGGAACCGCTGGAACGGGTGGAACCTAAGGTTTTTGTATCCAAGGCGTTGCCTCCCCCTAAAAAGGAAATTAAGAATACGGTGGCGAAGGATTTGGGGGATTGGCAATTGCCTCCGCTGAATCTTTTGAACAACGAAAAGAGCGATCTGCCGGATGACCATGAAGAGCAGGTCCGCGACAAGGCGCGCATTCTGGAGCGCACTCTGGCCGAGTTCAAGATCGAAGCTGTCGTGGTGGAAATCGACACCGGTCCTGTGGTTACGATGTTCGAAATGCAGATCGGTCCTGGGATCAAAGTCAAAAGCATTATCGAGCGGTCCAGGGACCTTGCCCGCGCTCTTAAATCACCCTCTGTGCGCGTGGTGGCCCCCTTGCCTGGGAAAAATACCATCGGCATCGAGGTTCCGAATCTTGAAAAGCAGGCGGTTCGCCTTCGCGATCTGATTGAGCTTTCCGGGTCGGTCCCGCAGGGGATGGAAATTCCGCTATTTTTGGGTAAAGACGCCAGTGGTAATCCACTGGTGACGGACCTGACGCGAATGCCTCATACGCTGATTGCCGGAACGACGGGCAGCGGAAAAAGCGTTTGCATTAACAGTTTGATTCTTTCGGTGTTGCTGACGCAGCGGCCCGATCATGTAAAAATGATTCTTGTCGATCCCAAGATGGTCGAATTGAGCATGTTCAAGGAAATTCCGCACCTGATGTGCCCCGTGGTCCATGATGTGGACAAGGCGGAGGCGATTTTGGATTGGCTGGTGCAGAAGATGGAAGAGCGGTATGCGATTTTGGCTGAAGCCCAGGTCCGGGACATCAAGAGTTACAACAAACTGGGCAGCGAAGCCTTGATGGAGCGTTTCAAACCCTCGGATGATGAAGAAGCCAACCGGATTCAGACGCGGCTGCCCTATATCATTCTGGTGATCGATGAATTGGCGGACTTAATGATGATCAGCCCGAAGGAAGTTGAATTGTACCTGGCGCGGTTGGCACAAAAGAGCAGGGCGGTGGGCATTCACATGATCCTGGCGACGCAGCGTCCTGAAGCCAAGGTTGTTACCGGTTTGATCAAATCGAACCTTCCATCTCGAATCGCGTTCCGAATGAACAGCCGGTTGGATTCGCGGATCGTCATGGACCAGAACGGCGCGGAAGATCTTCTGGGCCAGGGCGATATGCTCTTTCTTCCGCCGGGCACGAGCAAACCGATTCGGGCTCAGGGAACGCTGATCGAGGATGGAGAATTACGGCGAGTATTAAAACATCTGGCTGAGCGGGCTCAGCCGGAGTTCCATGACGAGCTTATGCAGATCGGAAAGGTCGATCTCTCGATGGCGGAGAAAGACGAGTTGTTTGATCCGGCGGTCCGGTTTGTTCTGGAATCGCAACGCGGCAGCGTTTCTTTGCTTCAGCGCAAGCTGGGGGTGGGATATTCGCGGGCGTCTCGATTGATAGAGCAGATGGCGGCGGCGGGCATCGTCGGCGATTACAAAGGTTCCCAAGCCAGGGAATGCACAATGACCCTGGAAGAATATGAAGCGATGAAATCCCACATGTCGCAGGAAGTGTCGGAAGGAATGACGGATTAGGAAACGGTTTCGAGTTTCGGGTTTAGAGTTTCGAGTTAAATCATCAACACGAAACCTGAAACTCGAAACTCGAAACCCAGTTTCTTAACTGATGATTTGCTCGATCTTTACTCGAAGATATTGCTGCCGGTGGCCTTTGTGGGTTATGTGGCCTTTTCGGCGGATAAAGTGAAGATTGTCAATCTTCGGGGCTTTGATTTCGCCCTGGACTTTGGCGAGGACTTTTGCCCCGGCGACCAGCGGCGCGCCGATTTTGGAATCGGAGCCGACGCCTACGAACAGGACCTTATCGAACTCGACCGTATCGGTTCCTTCCGGAAGGTCACGAATATCGACATCGAGAACCTGTCCTTCCTGGACCTTGTACTGTCTTCCGCCATCATCTATAATCGCATACATGAGTAAATCTCCTGTAAAATATCCATACTAAATTGGAAACCATATATATTACTGAATTTAACGGCATTAGACAAGAGGAAGATTGATGAAATTAACAAGAATTTTTCAAAACCTTTCCACGAAGAAAAAAATGCGTATCGCCGGTTTGATGTCCGGCACTTCGGTGGATGGAGTAGATGTGGTAATTGTGGATTTCGACGGGAAAAAAGCCAAAACTCTTGCCTTTGACATGGTTCCCTACCCCGCGGCCCTTCGAAAACAGATTTTTCAGCTTTTTTGCCCCCAGACCAGGCGAATCGATAATTTATGCCATTTGAATTTTGTGATTGGGGAATTTTTCGCTTCCGCTCTTGTAAAACTGGCTAGGAAAAGTGATATAAGTTTGTCCACAATCGACCTTGTAGGTTCTCATGGCCAAACAATCTACCACATTCCCCAAGGCAGGCGATTTGGCCGTTTGACGGTGCGATCCACATTGCAAATCGGTGAACCCAGCGTCATCGCTGAACGAACGGGGATTACGACCGTCGCCGATTTTCGTCCACGAGATATCGCCGCCGGCGGTGAGGGTGCGCCACTGGTTCCGTACGCAGATTACATCCTCTTTGGCGATAAACGAAAAACCCGAATCCTCCAAAACATCGGAGGTATTGCCAATGTGACCTATCTTCCATCCGGAGGTAAAATCAGCGATATTCTTGCTTTTGACACCGGTCCCGGCAACATGATCATCGACCATTTAACCAGCCTTATCACAAAAGGCAGGCAACGGTATGACGCTGACGGAAAATTGGCGGGGCGTGGAAAAATACATCAGCCGTTGCTTCGCCATTTGATGGGACATGATTATTTAACTCGGACTCCGCCGAAATCCACGGGTAGGGAAACCTTTGGTCAAAAATTTACCGAAAACCTCTACCGCCAAGCCTTGCAAAAACAGATGGACCCTCTCGACCTGCTGGCCACCGCTACCGCCTTTACCGCCAAAAGCATCGCCGATGCCTATCGCCGATTTTTACTCCAGGGAATCGACGAGGTTATCCTCTGCGGAGGAGGAGTATGGAACAACACCCTGGTAAAAATGATTCAGCAAGAACTGCCGCAAACAAGAGTCCGCCTGATGACTGACTTCGGCATCGACCCGGACGCCAAGGAAGCCGTATCCTTCGCCATCCTCGCCTACGCGACCATTCACGGCATCACCAACAACGTCCCTTCCGCCACGGGCGCAGGTCATCCGGTGATCTTAGGCAAAATAATCCCCGGTGGCCTGGTAGGGTGAAACTACGGCACCACCTGCACCGAGGTAATTGTAATCGGATCGACCGGGACGTTTTGAGATTGTCCGATGGTTTGGGTCTGCACGTTTACGATGGTGTCGGCGACGTCCATTCCTGACACGACCGTTCCAAACACCGCGTATCCCGGATTACTATCGTTACTATAATTCAGAGAAGGATTGTCCACGACGTTAATAAAAAATTGGTCGGTCGCGCTGTTCGGATCGCTCGTTCTGGCCATTGCGATTGTTCCGCGAACATTCAACAGTCCGTTATTCGATTCGATGATGATTGGATTGTGCGGCTGCTTTTGGGTCATATCCGCCTTAAACCCGCCGCCCTGAATCATGAAATTCGGAATGACGCGATGGAAGATCGTTGCCCCCAATCCATCTCGACCGTCGTAAAGTCCTTCATTTACATACCGAAGGAAATTGTCCACGGTGATCGGGGCTTTGCTTCGATCCAGTTCAATTGTGATGGTTCCTTTGCTCGTTTCCATCGTTACTTGTGTCAGGTTTTGTACAAACAATGCGTTTACCTCCAAATTCGAGTTCATGGTTATCTGAGTCGTGTTATCCGTTACATTCACCGGGCTACCCCAGCCGATAAAAAACCAACCGTCGGCGGGAGTGGCTCTTAACGTGATGTTGTCACCGCTGGTATAAATCCCATCGGCAGGGTCTACCGTTCCCTGACCTTGAATGGTTGTATGTAGAGTGTATTGCGGGGCATCGGACTGAAAAACAGCAGTAACCGTTTTGTTGTCATCCATAGTAATCAGCGTTTGAGGGGCAGTTCCAGTCGTGTTATTTTCCCATCGCAAAAAATGCCAACCATCGGCGGCGGTGGCCGTTAATGTTACATTGTCACCCACATTATAGGTTGCATTGTCAGGAGGGTCCGCCGTTACCGTTCCCTGGCCCTGAATGGTGGTTGTTAACGTGTATTGCACATCGGATTGAAAAACCGCAGTGACCGTTTTATTGTCATTCATGATAATCAACGTCCGAGAGTTGACCCCAATCACATCGCCTTCCCAATGCAAAAAATGCCACCCTGTCGCCGGCGAGGCATTTAAAATTAACTTGGTCCCGCCGTCAAAGGTTCCACCTGTGGGATCGGTCGTTCCCCGACCCTTGACATTGACGGTCATGGTAACTGGTCCCGTGGTAATATCAGCCGTCGGAATACACCCGCCCAAAAGCAGGCTGCAAATTCCAAAAACCAGCCACCACCGGCCATTTAAAACGTTTTGCATATTATCAACCTTTAAAAGCACACCTAAAAAGTATAGCGGTTTGGTTTTAATAAGGCCAATACTTTTGTATTATCTGACAAATTATTTGACTGGACCGCAAGAAGAAGTAGAATTCATGGAACGTGTATTTTTGATTGGAGCAGACGATGTATAAGATGAGTAGAACGATAATGTTTTTGTCGACGGTGGTTATGTTGGCGGGCGGTGCGGTGTTTGGTTTTCCGAAACCTTCGCCCGTTCCGGTCGATTGGGAATTGAATTTCAAGTTCCAGGACCTTAAACGAATCCGGGTCAGTGTTCCCGGTCAGCGCGAACGAATTTACTGGTATATGGTTTATACAGTGACCAACAACTCCGGTCAGGACGTTGTATTTCATCCGGAATTTACGCTGGTAACCAATACGCTGGCGGTTCTCCCGGCGATGGTCGATGTGGAGCCGGAGGTTTTTAGCGCTATTAAGCGGGAATACAAGGCGACGTACCCGTGGCTTGAGCATCCCAGCAAGGTGATTGGAAAGTTGCTCCAGGGTAAGGATAATGCCCGGGACTCGGTGGCTATCTGGCCAGATTTTGATCGCAAAGCGACCACGATTGATGTCTTTGTCGGCGGTTTGGGTGGAGAGATTGTAGCTGTTCCGAATCCGCTTTTTGTCGGGGGAAAGTCGAATCCCCAGAAAGTTCCGCCCGAGTTTGTGCTTCGCAAAACTCTGCAAATTCATTATGCGCTACCGACCGATCCGGCGAGTCGAAATATGACCAGTCCGAGCCGCTTAGGTCAAAACGCGGTGGAATGGGTGATGAGGTAAATCAGTTTCGAGTTTTGGGTTTCGAGTTCGGAATTAATCCGAAACCCGAAATTATTTTAAATCAGGAGTTTTTGATGCGTTCCGATATTGTAAAAAAAGGGTTTGAGAGGGCTCCGCACCGAAGTTTGTTCAAGGCTTGCGGGGTGAAGGACGAGGATTTTGGCAAACCGTTTATCGCCGTGGCCAATAGTTTTTGCGAAGTCGTTCCCGGACACGTTCACCTGGACAAGGTGGCCAGGATTGTAAAAAAGGCCATCCGCGACGCTGGTGGAGTTCCGTTTGAGTTTAATACTATTGCCGTATGCGACGGTGTGGCGATGGGGCATATGGGCATGCGATATAGCCTGGCTTCGCGGGAGCTTATCGCCGACTCGGTCGAAACCATGCTCAAGGCACATGCGTTCGACGGTATGGTCTGCATACCGAATTGCGACAAAATCATCCCCGGGATGCTGATGGCGGCGGTCCGATGCAACCTTCCGACGATTTTTGTATCGGGTGGACCCATGGCGGCGGGGAAAATGCCCGATGGGGCGGTGGTTGATTTGATCAGCGTGTTTGAGGGCATCGGCCAATTCCGGGCCGGCCAGATCGACGAAAATAAATTACGCGAAATTGAAGATCATGCCTGTCCGACCTGCGGATCGTGCAGCGGAATGTTCACCGCCAACAGCATGAACTGTCTGTGTGAAGCCCTGGGAATTGCTCTTCCCGGCAATGGGACGATTCTGGCGGGTTCTACAAGTAAGCTGAATCCGGCCCGTGTAAAACTCTTCAAACAGGCGGGGAAAAGAATAATTGATTTGGTGAAAAACGATATCAAACCACGCGACATTATCACCGAGCGAAGCATTAATAACGCGCTGGCTTTGGATATGGCGATGGGTGGTTCGACGAATACGATTTTGCATACCCTGGCCCTGGCGAATGAGGCGGAAATCAAATACGACCTGGATAAGATCAACGAAATTTCCACACGGACCCCGAACATCTGCAAAGTCTCGCCATCGTACAAATATCATATTGAAGATGTAGATAGGGCGGGGGGTATACCGGCGATTTTAAAGGAGCTTAGCCGTGTGGATGGATTGCTCGACTTAAGCGCGCCGACCGTGACGGGCAAAACGCTGGGTGGAAATATTAAATCGGCGAAGATCAAGGACCTGGACGTGATCCATACGCTGGAGAACGCCTACAGCAAGCAGGGCGGGTTATTCGTCCTGCGCGGAAATCTTGCCCCGGACGGCGCGGTGATAAAAGCGGCGGGTGTGGACCCGAAAATGCTGCGGCATGAAGGGCCGGCGGTTATTTTCGATTCCCAGGAAGAAGCGTGCGAAGGGATTCTTGCCGGCAAGGTTAAGGCCGGGGATGTTGTGGCGATTCGTTATGAAGGGCCTCGAGGCGGACCGGGGATGCAGGAAATGTTGTCTCCGACCAGCTACATAATGGGTCAGGGACTCGGGGATAAGGTCGCGTTGATTACCGACGGGCGATTTAGTGGGGGAACCCGCGGAGCGTGTATTGGGCACATTAGTCCGGAAGCGGCTGAAGGCGGACCGATCGGACTGCTGCGAAATGGCGATATCGTTTCCATCGATATTCCCGCCCGAAAATTAGAGGTCCAACTGTCGGACCAGGAATTGGCCAATCGCCGAGCGACGTTTTGTCCGAAAGAACCGAAAGTGAAAACCGGCTATTTGGCTCGCTATGCCCTCCTAACCAGTTCCGCCAGCACCGGAGCTATTTTGCGATCAACGAAATGAATTTTAACTTATGAATAAATTATTTGGATGGTTCGTTCTATTATTATCGTTGGCTTTCCTTGGCGATGGAGCGTTTGCTTTATCCGAATCAGCCGGCAAGGTGGAAAACCTCTGGGTCTGTCCGACGGCGGCAGATTTGTTCATTGTGGAACAGATTTCGGAAAACAATCAGCCGCTGCTTCGGATTGGTCGTCGTCACGGTAGCCAATTAACATGGGACCAACGAAACGGTAAAGCCAAGTCGGTGGTTCCTTTCGACAAAGCCCTCTGCCTGGCCTATGAGGATGGGATGATTATTCAGGATGGGGGTCAGTCTCCTCCAATTATCCTGGGAAAACTCCCCGATCAGATGACTCCGGAACGGTTGTTTGCCGATCAGAGTCAAAACCGGTTACTGGTTCTGGCCCGTCGGGGGAAAACCATCAGTACCGCACCATCGTCCGTCTGGCAAATATATGAATTGATTTCCGGGAACTGGAAACTATTACCGTCTTTGCCCGGTGAACTCGGCATTGCCTCTGGTCCAATGCTTTTGGCAGATAATGGGCGATTGGATTTGTTTGGAATAACAGGTCAATCCGAACTTCGGCATTGGATTTACCAGAACAAAAATTGGGTTAAGCAACCGGTCATTACTCTTGATGTGAATATCCATCAATATTGGCCATTGTCGCTGGACGGTTTTTCCTGTCTGGTTGTTTCCGTGGCGGAGGGAAAAGATGAACAATTATTTGTCTATCACCTCCTTGCCGCGGGTGCGGTAAAAAAAATCGGTCCCCTTATGGTTGATAAGGGCAAGTTGGCTTTGCGAACAAAATACGCCGTTACCGCCCAAGCCGATCATATCCTTGCCGGGTATCTTTCCGAGGATCAAACACAGGTGAAACTTGCCCGCTGGTCGAAGGATGGTGAACTGACGGGTAAAGTGGAAAACATCAGCCAAGCTATCTCCTCCAAGGGGCAAGATCATTCCATCTTATTCACCCTGTTCATGATTTCCATTCTGCTTATGGTATTTTTCACTTTTCGCCGACCCGGGTCGATCAATCTGGAATTACCAGCCGGTATGGTTTTCTCCCAGGGCTGGCGGAGGGGGTTGGCCTTTGGATTAGACCTTCTCCTGGTGAGTTTCGTCGTCGTTTTTTTGATGTGGATATTCTGGTACGACCAAATGCGCCTATGGATGGAAAATGCGGCGGCGACCAATTTTTTTGACTCTGGCCAAGTCGATCAGCGAATGTATGTAATCAGTTGGATCAATAGTGCCGCGTATGCCGGGTATTGTATGATTATGGAAGGTCTTTTCGGCTGGACCATCGGTAAATGGATGTTTCGACTCGAAGTTCGGCAGGCTCGGCGAACGGGCGACAGGCCTACGTGGGTACAAGTTTTTCTCCGCAATATCGTTAAGATTTTGGAACTGCAATTTTGGCCGTTATTGTTCATATTATTTTTAAACCGAAATCGTCAGCGGATCGGGGATATGCTAGCAGGAACGATCGTTCTGCAGACGCAAAATAAAAATGACTGAAAATAAATTCATAAAAAATATTTTTGATATAATTCTGCCCATTGTGGACGAGGCCAAACGAAGGGGTGTGCAATTTTCGGATATCCGGGCCATGTCAGGCCGAGGCAGTTCGATTCTGGTTCAGGATTCCAAAGCGGAAAAAGTATTTTATTCGCAAAGTTCCGGAGTCGCCGTTCGGGTCCTGTATGGCGGAGCCTGGGGTTTTGCCAGCATGGACGGATGGGAGCCGGGGGCGATTTTCAACTGCCTGGAAGAGGCGATTGCCCTGGCCAAAGGTTCCGCCAAATATGTGACCGATCCTGCCATAGTGGCCGGGTTCGATCCGGTTCAACTTCAAATTTGCGCGTTGGGCAAGCTCGATCCCGACGAAATTCCATTGGCTAAAAAGCAGGCGATATGTTTGGACCAGGAAAAAATGGCGTTGGCGTCGGGCGGTGGGAAAATTGTAAATTCCGTGGTTTCCTACGGGGATGGTCTGCGTGAGCAATGGATCGTTAATACGGTCGGAACGCAGGCCTACAGTAAAATTTCGCGGTCCAGGGTAAGCTGCCAGGTTACAGCGATGGAAGGGGATATGCGCCAGAGTAATTACCAGGGTCTGGGCCACCAGGGTGGTCCGGAAATATTGCTGGAGATTAATCCGGAGGAGTTTTCGGTTAAAGCGGCCAAAAAAGTTTTACAGCAATTAAAATCGAAACAAGCCCCCGCCGGGGAGTTTCCCGTGATCTTCCACCCAACCATCAGCGGCCTCTTGGCCCATGAAGCCCTGGGTCATAACGCGGAAGCGGATGCGATCTGGTCCGGGCAATCGATTTTGCAGGGCAAAATGGGACAGCAGGTGGCAAGCCCGCTGGTTACCATTGTCGATGACGCGACCCTGGCGGGAAAATACGGTTCCGAACCTTTCGACAGCGAAGGAATTCCGACCCGCCGTCGTGTGGTCTTGAAACATGGAGTCCTGAATGAATTGCTGCATAGCCTGGAAACGGCGGGGAAATTTAAAACCGCTTCCAACGGCTGCGGCAGGGCACAGGATTACGGTTCAATGCCGCAGGTTCGCATGAGTAATACATTTTTCGAGCCTGGAACATCATCGGTGGACGAAATGATCAAAGGGATCGACCGGGGAATTTACTTGCGGGAAGGGCATGATGGTTATGTTTTCACCGAGCGTGGGCAGTTCGTGTGTCATGCCTCGGAAGCCCAGATGATCGAACACGGCAATCTCGGGGAACCCCTGCGGGACGTCAGCGTCAGCGGATTGATCCTTGAGACCTTGATGAACATCGACAGGGTGGGCAGCGATTTTGAAATGATTTTTCCCGGTACTTGCGGGAAAGGCGGCCAGGGGGTTCCGACCGATTGCGGGGGACCGCACCTTCGCGTTTCCCGAATGGTCGTGGGAGGAGTTGGGGAATGATAAGTGGATCAAAATATAGCGAAATTGAATCGCCGGAACAATTTTTACCGTTGGTTCAGAAAGTGGTCATACTGGCTAGGCGAAAGGGCGCCCAATTTGCCGACGCTGTAATTTCCGTCGGTCGAGAGGTGGCGGTGGATGTCGAAAAAAGTTCCATAAAAACCTCGGAAGTCAGTTGGGGGAAAAGCTTTTCCATCCGTGTTTTTATTGACGGCGGGATGGGCTATGTATCGACTAACGGTTTTATGGAACATGAATTGGAGGGGCTGGTCGATCGGGCGGTCGAACTGTCCCGCATCGCTACTCCGGACACGGATTTCGTCGCGTTGCCCGATCCGGAGACTGCCGAGAAGAAGCCCGTGGTCTTTGATCCCCAGATATTGACTGTGGGGTCGCATCAGGTCACTGAGTGGGCGAGCGAAAACATCCGGCAAGCCCAGGCCGTTTGTAAAGACGTGATCGTCAGCGGGGATATCGCGTTCGAGGCTTCGGCCTCAGTGCTGGCCAGTTCCACCGGAATCGAACTGACCCGCAAATCCACGCGAATCCATACCGGATATTTCTGCGTTATTAAGAATGGCCAATCGGTGGGCAGTTTCGCGGAACACGATAGCGCGCGTTTTTTAAGCGACTTTGTTCCCGGCGGACTTGGTGAAAAAGCCGCCCGCCGGGCACTGGAATATCGTAATCCCCGTAAAATCGCCACGGGTCGGACCACCATCGTTCTTGGGCCTTTGGCCGCGATCGGATTGATCTCGGCCCTGGCCTCGGCGGCCAATGCGGAATCCATCCAGCGAAAACGGAGTTTGCTCGCCGATAAACTTAACAAAGTGATCGCCCCAGATTTGCTCACGATCACGGACAACGGCCTGATTGATCGCGGACTGTATTCCGGAGCCTACGATGGTGAAGGGGCGAAAAGAAAAGTCGTTACCATCATCGACCGTGGGCGTTTCGTCAATATGCTCCACAACAGCGCGACCGCCAATAAAGCTCATGTCCCCAACACCGGCCATGGTTCGCGCACGGGAGGAATCTCATCTTCCAATCTTGAAACCGCCCTGGGCGAGCTACCCGCCGCTAAATTGATCAGTCAGGTCGAGGATGGAATTTACCTTGAAATGGGAGGCCTGGACCCGGACCTGGTCAGCGGCGATATTTCCACCAGTCTGGATTTCGCCTTTAAGATCGAAAAGGGAGAATTGGCTTACCCGGTCGCCAACGCCATGGTGGCGGGGAATCTTATGGAAGTCCTGCGGAACATCGACGCGGTCAGCAGCGATTTTCGATATGAGCCGGGAAATCCCATGCCGACCATTCGCATTCGAGACGTGCAAGTCTCTTCGAGTGGAGACTAAGATCAAAGGATTCGCACTCGCTTTCCGATAATTTGCAATCGGCCTTGGGCGAATAAATTGATGGCGTGGGGATAGGCGATTTTTTCTTCTTCGAAAACACGATCCGCCAGGGTGTCGGCGGTATCCTCCTCAAGCACCCGGATCGCTCGCTGAATAATAATCGGACCATGATCATACACATTGTCGGCAAAATGCACGGTACAGCCGGAAATTTTACATCCGGCATCGAGAACGGCTTGGTGGACAAAATGCCCGTACATTCCCTTGCCACCGAAAGCCGGCAACAAAGCGGGGTGCACGTTCATCACTTTTCCCAGGTACGGATCGGGGATCGTATAAAAACACATAAATCCAGCCAGGCAGACAAGGTCCGGTTTGACATTATCCAACTCGGCGGTAATCTCCCTGCTAAATTGATCGATTGTCTTTCCGGTTTTTGAAATAGCGCGAGCTTGAATTCCCGCGTCGGTGGCCTTTTTCAGCCCCATCGCGGTCGATGATGACGAAATGACCAATTCGATCCTGGCAGGCAATTCCCCCTCGCGGATTTGGATGATCAAATTATCCAGGGTCCGACCGCCGCCGCTTAATAATACCGCCAACCGGATTGATTTTACTTCGTTGTTCGACATGATTGTTTCCTAAATGATATCAATATCATCCAGGGATTCAATCGAATATTCAGGTTTATAATTTTCATCTTTAGGCGGCAAATGAAAGTAGATGCCGGTGGGTCTGGTTACTTTTACCGACCGCCAACCGAGGATGTTTGGCGCTAAGAAATCTTTTACTTCATTGTCGGCGATGTAAATACACCGGGAAGGTTCGACACCGAATTTATTCATCAGGATTTCGAAGCAGTGGGGATTAGGTTTGGCAAACTCCGGACCATATTGGCCGGTGTAAATGATTTGATCGAAACGTTTTTCCAGGTCCAGGAGTTTGACTTTTGTTTGCTGGGATTCGGCGGGGCCGTCGGTGAGTATGGCCAGGATTAGTTCGTTTTGTCGAAAACGATCTATGGCTCGTTCGGCGTCGGGGAATAAAGTCAACGGTCGGTCGGCGGTGCGGTAGTTTTTTACCAGTTGGGAAATCTGTTCAGGCGTCGGTTCTTTTTTCATTTCGGCGAGGATGGTTTGGAAGATATCGCGTCGGCCGGCCTTTAAAAGAGAACGCATTTTTCGGACCAGTTGATCGATCAGGGAAGGATCATTTCCGACCAGTGCAGCGGCGACATTGCGGAACCCTCCCTCCACAAAATCGGCTTCGGGATACAATGTATCGTCGAGATCGAAAACGACTAACTGAATATCGTCGATTGTTATCATCGTATATCATATAATAGATAACTTACAGGAACAATCAAGGCCATGATATATCCGATATTAAAAAGAATAGTCGATTGTGTCGCCGCGGTGTTGGGGTTGATTCTTTTATCTCCGATCCTTGTTGTCATCGCCGTAGCGATAAAACTGGGTTCTCCCGGCGCGATAATTTTCCGCCAGAGGCGTATGGGGAAAGGCGGGAAAGAATTTACGTTTTACAAATTTCGGACCATGCGGATGGATACAGACCCTTACGGTTTTTCGCCGCAGGATAATTCCGATCCGCGAGTAACGGGCGTGGGGAAAATTTTACGCAAGTACAGCCTGGATGAATTACCGCAACTGGCCAACGTGGTAAAAGGCGAGATGTCGCTGATCGGGCCGCGACCGCTCTTGCCGTGGCAATATGAAAAATGGACGGATCACCAGAAACGGCGATGCGAAGTGAAACCGGGTCTGACCGGATGGGCGCAAGTGCAAGGTAGGGCGGTGGTAACGCATGAAGATAAAATTGAGATGGATATCTGGTACGTGGACCATACGGGGGTTTGGCTTGATTTGAGAATTTTGGCGAAGACGTTTGGAATGGTGCTTCGAGGAGAAGGGACGCTGGAGGTGCAATATTCCAACAAGAAAAATGAAGAAAATGAAAAAAAATCAAAATCGGGGCTTGAAAGCTAAAGATAAGTTTATTATTATATTAGTTTGTCTTTATTTCAAAGATTTGTAACGTATTGGATTAAGAAACAATTCATTTAGTAGAAAGAAAAAGATGGTAACGACGCTTATTGATAAGACGACATTGGCGAAGAAGGGCGAGGTGGTTCAGCGATGGTTTCTGGTCGATGCGACGGGCCTGGTTCTGGGCCGGCTGGCTTCGGATATCGCGACGATCCTGATGGGCAAGCATACTCCGAAATATACCGCACACGTGGATACGGGTGATTTCGTTCTCGTGACGAACGTGGAAAAGATAAAGGTCACCGGTAAAAAACTTCAGCAAGAATCTTTTGAGTATTACACGTATTATCCGGGCGGGCATCGATACGTCAGTTGGGAGCATCTCCTGGAGAAGCATCCGGATCGGCTTTTAATGCTGGCAGTCCGGCGAATGCTTCCGAAAAATAAACTCGCCAGGGTTATGCTGTCCAAACTGAAAATGTACCGGGGAACGGAACATCCGCATCAGGCGCAGTCTCCGGTCGAGCTGGACCTGAAAAACGGTCTGGGCAAGGGAATGGTAAAGTTATCGGGTTAATTTCATCTTAATTTAGGATTAAAAGATTTATGAACGCGGAAACAACTCAAGCGAATGAAACAACGGAACAAATGGGCGGTGCAGTGGCCATCAAAGGTGCGGTCGGAGTGCCTGTAAAAGGGTTTTACTGGGGAACCGGACGGCGTAAATCCTCCGTCGCCCGGGTCAGAATTAAAAAGGGATCGGGAGCGATCACGATTAACAGCCGGCCACTGGAAAATTTCTTCCATCAGGACCGGGATCGATCCGCCATCCGATTGCTGCTGACGGCCACCAAGTCCGAGGGCGGTGTGGACGTTTTTGCGGAAGTGGAAGGCGGCGGGTTTACCGGTCAGGCTGGCGCGGTGGTGCTGGGTCTGGCCCGTGCCCTTTTGAAGATGGACGCGTCGTTCGATGCGCCGTTACGGGACGGCGGGTTCCTTACACGTGATGCCCGTATGAAAGAGCGCAAGAAATACGGCAAACGTGGCGCCAGACGAAGCTTCCAGTTCTCCAAACGATAGTATTAAACTACTGGTCAACGAGAATATTGCCGGCCCGTGGCTTCTTGCTTCGGGCCGGCTTAGCTTATGGGAAAACTTAATGACTAAATCCTAATTCCTAATGTCTAATCAATGACTAAAACCTAATATCTTAAAAAAGGCGTCTTCGTTAGTCATTCGTCATTAGGATTTAGACATTTTTTTGGAGTCAGACGTATGGTAAATGTAGGAATCATCGGCGCCACCGGTTATACCGGGGAAGAGGCGATTAAAATATTACTTCGACACGGGCAGGCGAAATTGACCGCATTGACCGCTCTTCCGGAAGAATGCGGTCCGATTGGAGATATTTTTCCTTCGTTGCGGAAACGGATCGATCTGAAGGTCGAACCGCTGGAACTCGACAGGTTTGTCAAAAAAGTTGATGTGGCTTTGTGCTGTCTGCCGCATAAGGTTTCGATGAGCCTGATTCCGAAAATGCTTTCGGCGGGTCTGAAGGTGATCGACTTCAGCGCGGATTACCGGCTTCGAGATTTGGCCACCTACGAAAAATATTACTGCAAACACACCGATGTGGAAAATTTGGCTAAGGCGGCGTTCGGTCTGCCGGAACTTTTCCGGTCGAAAATCGTCGGCAAACAACTGGTCGCCAATCCGGGATGTTATCCGACCGGCTCTTCGCTTGCGCTGGCGCCACTTCTGGCGGAAGGGTTGATCGAATTGGACACCATCATTTCCAACGCGGTAACGGGCGTGTCGGGCGCGGGTCGAAAAGCGACTTTGGCTTACCATCTGCCGGAGATGAACGAAAATATGTTCCCCTATGCTCCGGGCGGGGTTCATCGGCACAGTCCGGAGATTAATCAAATTTGCGGTGACGTGGCGGGTAAACCTGTAAAAGTGCTTTTTCAGCCGCATGTGGGACCCTTTGATCGAGGGATATTAAGCAGCGTGTACGCCAGGCCAACGAAGCCCCTGACCAAAGAAAAACTGGGTGAATTGTATTCTAAATTTTATGGTTCAGAGATTTTTGTGCGTATTTTAAATTCTCCACCGACGATAAAGGCGATAGCCCGGAGTAACTTCTGTGATATTTTTCCGACGATTTCCGTGGATGGAAGGGCCGTCATTATCTTTTCGGCAATCGACAACCTGATCAAAGGCGCCTCGGGCCAAGCCATTCAAAATCTGAATATTATTTGCGGTCTGCCGGAAAGCGAGGGTCTTCTGTGAGTAACAAGACAATAACTGCCCCGATGGGATTTAAGGCGTCGGGAGTGGCTTGCGGATTAAAGGCCAGTGGGAAACCGGACGTCGGACTTCTGGTCTGCGATGTCCCGGCGGTGGTGGCAGGGAGTTTTACCCAGAACAACGTCAAGGCTGCCCCGGTGCAGATTTCCCGCGAACACATCAAGAGTGGAATTGCCCGAGGTGTGGTGGTGAACTCCGGAAATGCCAACGCCTGCACGGGGGAACGTGGATTAAAAGATGCCGAAAAAATGGCACAACTGGCGGCCATCCCGCTGGGGATTAGCACGCCTGATATTCTCGTTGCCAGCACGGGGATCATCGGTCGTTTTCTGGATATGGAAAAAGTGGCTGATGGAATCAACCGCGCCGTTGCGAAACTGGCGGCGGACGAGCCTGCGGGAATGGATTTCCTGAGCGCCATCATGACGACGGATACCACGTATAAGCAATCCTATCGAGAATTTGATGTTTCGGGTCATACGATTCGCATCGCGGGGGTGGCCAAAGGTTCGGGCATGATTTGTCCCAACATGGCGACGATGCTGTCTTTTATTACGACGGACGCGAAAATTTCGGCTTCGGACCTTCGCGTACAATTGGCCCAGGCGGTGAGCAGGAGTTTCAATCGGATCACCGTGGATGGGGAAATGAGCACCAATGACACGGTGCTGCTGTTTGCCAGCGGAATGGCTTGGCAGGAACCCCTGGGATCGGCTTGGCAAAGCGAGTTCGGCGAAAATTTGTACGAGGTCTGTAATGAGCTTGCCCTGGCCATCGTGGCGGACGGTGAAGGGGCCACGAAGGTTTTTCATGTGATGGTAACGGGAGCGAAATCGTTTACCCAGGCGCACAAGTTGGCTCGGGCGATTGCCCAGAGTTTGTTGGTCAAGACGGCAATTCATGGTGGCGACCCAAACTGGGGACGGATCATTTCCGCTGCGGGAGCGGCCAGTGTGCCGTTTAATCCGCTTCACGCGACCTGTTCGATAGGAAACATCGTTGTTTTCAAAGACGGGCTGGGCACAGAGGCGAATTTGAAGCGGCTTGAAGAAATCATGAAACAAAAAGATATCTGGATCACCCTGGACCTGGGCGATGGTGAAGCCTCTGATGTGGTTCACAGTTGCGATCTGTCGAAGGGATACGTGGACATCAACGCTTTTTATCATACATAGAAATCGCCATACACCCGGCGATATATTGACGAACATTCCCCGGCTTTCTCACTCCCTCATGGTCGCGTCTCTTAAAGACTTGATTAATGCGATACTATTCAATATATTGAATGTTTGTTCATTTAAGGATGGATCGATGGTGAATGATTCGGTCGGTATTGTTGCGACACAATATATGACGGTATTTGAACCGCCCAATGAACTGGAGCTTGATTGCGGTCGGCGGATTGGACCGGTGCAGGTGGCCTATGAAACATACGGGACACTCAGCCGAGAACGGGATAATGTGGTCCTAATCTGTCACGCCCTTTCCGGAGATGCTCATGTGGCAGGGTTCAATGATGATCAGGATCGCAAACCCGGATGGTGGGATAATATGGTCGGTCCGGGCAAAGGGATCGATACGAACAAATATTTTGTGATCTGTGCCAATGTTCTGGGCGGATGCAAGGGAACAACGGGGCCTGGTTCGATTAACCCGCAAACCGGTAAATTCTGGGGGCTTGATTTTCCGGTGATTACGATCAGCGATATGGTCAAGGTGCAAAAGGCATTAATCGATGCCCTGGGCATTAAGCGTCTCCTGGGGGTGATCGGTGGATCGATGGGCGGGATGCTGGTGTTGGAATGGGCGATCCGGTATCCCGAAATGGTGGTCTCCGCGCTGCCGATTGCGACGACGGCCAGACTTTCCGCCCAAGGGATCGCTTTTAACGCGGTGGGGCGAAATGCTATCCTGGCCGATCCGAATTTCAAGGAAGGCCAATATTATGATGCTAAAATACCCGCCCGGGGTTTGGCCATTGCAAGAATGATCGGACATATTACTTATCTTTCCGAACAATCGATGCACCTGAAGTTCGGCAGAACGTTGAAAGACACCCAGAACTATCGGTACGACTTCGACAGCGAGTTTTCCGTGGAAACCTATCTGGATTACCAGGGTCAGCGTTTTGTGGAACGGTTTGACGCGAATAGTTACCTTTATATAACTAAGGCGATCGATTATTACGACCTGACCGCCACTTTTGGGAGCATGGAGCAGGCATTTGCGAATTTAAAATCTCGCTTCCTGATTGCCAGTTTCAGCAGCGACTGGCTTTTTCCGCCCGAACAGTCCAGGCAGATGGTTCAAGCCTTGCTGGCCAATAATACAGACGTTACGTATTGCGACATCCAGTCGCCTTATGGCCACGACGCATTTTTGATGGAGACGCAAACTCTTGGTGCCCTGGTCAGCGGATTCATCGACGCCAGTTATCGATATCTTCAACGAGCGCGGGCGGTCTTACCTCTCGATGAAATGCCCGCCGCCCTTCGGGGATTAAATGGTCCTCGTTATGAATATCCGGTGATCGAAGAATTAATCGATATCAACAGCAAAGTGTTGGACCTTGGCTGCGGATCGGGTAATTTGCTTCAGTTACTGGCGGAAAATCGCGGTGTAGATGGCCGGGGAATTGAAATACGTGAGGATAAAATCGTAGAATGCGTAGGACGGGGAGTAACGGTGATTCAACATGACCTGGATATGAGCCTTCCGACATTTCCGGACAAAAGTTTCGATTATGTGCTGCTCTCACAAACGTTGCCGGAAGTGCATCATCCCGAATTGGTTTTGCGCGAAATGCTGCGGATCGGACGTCTGGCCATTGTCAGTTTTCCCAATTTCGCTTACTGGCGGGCGAGGGTTCAATTCGCTTTTACAGGAAAAGCACCAAAGACCGCGCATTTACCCAACGCCTGGCATCAGACCGAACGGATCCGATTTTTATCCTTAAAGGATTTTGAGATTTTTTGCGAAATTCTTGGCGCAAGGATCATCACCAAAGTTGCCCTGGATAAAAAGGGCAGGAAAATACCTTTCCTTGATAATTTCATGGCCGAACAAGCGGTCTATGTGCTTGCACAAAACGGATAATTTATTGCGGCTGCCAAAGGTACATAAATGCCCCCTGCTGCGGCAGCAAGTCGGGAACCCGGACGTTGAAGAGGTTCGTTTCATTTTTTTGTACCGGCATTGGCTCTGCCGCAGAATAAATACTTCCCCGGTAACCAACCGGACGGTGATACATCACAACCTTGGCGGCTTGGATTCCCGCCAGTTCTTTGGAATGCTTGATGGCTCCATCCAATCCATCTACTTTATCGATCAGAGAAAGCTTCTGGGCCTGCTCGCCCGAATAAACACGACCGTCGGCAAGTTCCCGGACTTTGCTTTTTGATATTTTCGTGCGTGACTGGGCGACGACATCGACAAAGCGATTATAAAATTCATTGATCATGTCCTGAAATATTTTTCGTTCGTCCGGCTGCATCGGCCTGAAAGGGGAACCGATGTCTTTTTTCGCCCCGGATTTAATCGCGTCGGTCGAGACCCCGATTTTGTCGAGCAACCCTTTTGCGTTTAACGTCAGCATGATCACGCCGATGCTGCCGGTAACGGTGGTGGGTTCCGCGTAAATTTCACTGGCGGCGCAGGCGATATAGTATCCACCGCTGGCGGCGACGTCCATCATTGCGGCGACGACGGGTTTTGCGGGAAATCCGCGAGATTTATCTCCACATTTTACCTTTAGGACCTGGCGATAAATAATATCGCTGGCGGTTACTCCGCCGCCTGGAGAGTTGATGCGCAGGACGACGGCTTTGACATGAGGGTCCTCGGCAGCCTTTTGAAGCTTTTCCATGACCAGGGCGGTCGGATTGTCTCCGCTGCCCAGGAGGCTGGTATCGCGGGCGTTTAAGATCACACCGTCGATATCAATCAGAGCGACCTTGGGCAAGAGAATACCGCGATCGCAGGCGACGACCGATTCGTCGAGTCTTTCCGTCATGGGAATGGGAGTTACCTTGTAAGCCATCGGAGTACACCCGAAAAGGGTCACAAGACCCAGAATTGCGAAAAGTTGATGTTTCATTTGTACCTTCCATTAAATACAATTTCTTAAAAGATTAAATTAAAAACAAAGATGCAGGAAAACATACTTATGGTTTTTCTTCACACGTACAGATAATCTTTCCGCATCCCGGGCAGCCGGTGCCATATTTTTCCTGGACGGCCTGATCGAGATCGATGCCTTCCACGTTGGCCAGAGTTACAAGCCAGGCAAAGACGTCGGCGAACTCCTTGGCCTTTTCCTCTTTCGTTCCCTCGCCGATGGCAGAGGCCAGTTCGCCGACCTCCTCGACGAACCAGAGGAAGGTTCCCGCGGGTCCGCGCCGACGGTCCTTATCGGAATACATCCGGTTGATTAATTGTTGAAATTCTCGAATTTCCATCACGCATCCTTTCAGCAAGTCGCAATAGTATATCCGCCGGGGGAGATAAATGGAAGCAGGCATTGCGTAAGGGATAAAAGTAGCGGCCCGGGGTTGGTTAAATCCCGGGCCGTTTTAATAGGTGAGTTAGACCGTTCTTGGCCAGTTTAGTTTCTACGCCGGGCGAGGCCCAGTCCGCCGATCACGAGGAACAGCGCCGAGAGCGGCTCCGGAATCGTGGGCCATTCCTTGAGACCAAAGAAATCGCCAACCGCCAAATGAGCTGCATCGGTCTGAATGATGAACGGATTGCCACCAAAATCGTCGGAATGACCGGGGTTAAAAATGTTATCCGGGAATGGGCTGTTCGGCACCGTGCCGCCCTTGAAGTTCAATACAATCGGCTGGCCGAGATATCCCGCCGGGCTGCTGTCAAAACTGACGCTGGGAAGCAAGTCGCCCCGCGGAAGCGTGGAATTGTCAAACGCAGCCTCCGGGGCAATAGCATCGACCAGCAACTGCATATGGAAGTCTTGCCAAGCTTTATCCGTGCTATTGATGATTTGCTCATCGTTGATGATAATCCTGTTCACGGCACTGGGCGACGTTTTGACGAACCAGACGGTAATGGGACCAAAAAGGTCTGCGCTCATGATCCCTTTAAACTGCTTATCAAGTTGAATCGTCACGCTGTCCCCGCTCAAGTTGACATTGAAGACCGTGGGCAGGAACACCTTGTTGTTCGAGAGGTCACTACTCCTGATGGAAAGTGACCAGCCGGACTGAACCCCATCCTTATCCAGTGGGATCGGGACCGGGATCGGAGCCGCGGAGGCAGGAATTGCGACCATCAGAAGTAACAGAATCAACGCGCAGACGTAACCCGGACATTTTTTCTCTCTCATCGCTCTCTCTCCTTCCAAGCATACGGACAGAGATTCCAACTCCATCCTAACCAGGAACTACTCTCTCACTCTCTAAACCGCAGGAGTAAAAAGGCAGATGGAATTTCTCTCTTCTCACTCCATTCTCTCTCACCGTACATTATAGTGGAATCATATTCTTTGTCAAGCAATTAATTTGTCAAACTTCACAATTTTTTTGAGGGTTTCCTGGACGAGTGATTTTGATCAAGGCGCAACCGATGTGACTAACGACAAATAATAACGATAGTTTTTTTGTAACTCATTACCGCACAGTGAGGTGCATTATTGTCAGGCAGGATGCTTTTGCCGGCAATAGATAAATGAGCGTCTAATAATAACCTTTTCTTCCCAGTATAAAAGATGCTATGATCGCACCGATCATTTTTGAAGAGAGAAACATTTATGTCGTTGCAGAAAGATATCGAAGAAAAATTATTGCAGTTTGTCCAGGGTCCCAGCCAGTATATCGGTCGAGAGATGAATATGGTCCGGAAAGACCGGCAGGCGTGCGATGTTCGCGTTGCTCTTGGATTTCCGGATACTTACAAAATCGGGACATCGTCGCTGGCGATCCAGATTATCTATAATTTGATTAACCAAATGGCCGGCGTGCTGTGCGAACGTGTTTTTTGCCCGTGGATCGATGCGTCGGACCGGATGCGTACGCTGAACATCCCGCTCTTTAGTCTGGAATCCTATCAGCCGATACGCGAATTCGATATTTTCGCCATCAGCGTGCCATACGAAATGCTTTACACCAATCTCCTGGAAATGCTCGACTTGGCGGGTTTGAGCGTCTGGAGTAAAGATCGCAAGGAAACGGACCCGCTAATTCTGGTCGGCGGATCCCAGGCGCATAATCCCGAACCGTTTGCCGATTTCATCGACGCCGCCATTGTCGGCGAGGCAGAATCGACTTTGCCGGAGTTTATCGAAAGCTTTCGGCAATTAAAAAACCAAAAGATTCCTCGTGACCAAATGCTGAAGATCATGGCAGACCGTTTTGAATGGTTGTACGTTCCGAAACATTATCATTGTGATTATAACGCGGATGGAACCATCAAAAATATCGACGGCCGGATGGTCAGGAAATCGATTGTCACGAATCTCGACGAAGCCACCTACCCGACCAAACCCATCGTGCCGTTTCATGACGTGGTTCACGACCGGATTAATATTGAGATCATGCGAGGCTGTCCGCATTCGTGCCGGTTTTGCCACGAGGGCTACACGCGAAAACCGGTGCGGCGCCGGTCGCCGGAGAAGATCATTCAATTGGCCGAGGAAACTTATGCGAACACCGGGATTCCGGAAATTTCGCTGTGCAGTTTATCGTCGGCGGATTATCCGAATCTCGCGGATTTATTTACAAGGCTCAATGAGATATTTGCCCCGAAACGTGTGAGCATCGCTTTGCCGTCGCTGCGAGTCCAGGATCAGTTAAAATTGATTCCTTCGCAGACAAGCCTGGTGCGAAAAACACCATTGACCATCGCCCTGGAGGCTGGGACGGACAGGCTTCGAAAAATGATCGGTAAGAATATCGATCTGGAGAATCTCAAACCTGCGGTGATGGAGGCGTACCGGTGCGGCTGGCGGAAAGTTAAACTGTATTTCATGGTCGGCTTGCCGAGTGAGACGGATGAAGATCTTTTGGCGATTGTGGACCTGGCCAATGAAATCGGTCAATGGCGAAAGGAAGTGGAAAAACGCGCGGCGGACATTGTGGCGTCGATTTCATTTTTAGTGCCGAAACCGCAAACCCCCATGCAGTGGACCGGCCAAAAGAGTCTGGAATATTTTGAGCAGGCGATATTGTTGATCCGTCAGGAAGCGAGGCGATATCCGCACATCAAGATCACCTGGCACGATCGTTTCCGAAGCCGGATTGAAGCCATCTTTGCCCGCGGGGATCGGCGATTATCGCAAGTGCTCTACACCGCCTGGCGGTACGGCGCAAGGTTCGACAGTTGGGACGAAACGTTCCAGTATCAACGTTTCCTGAACGCCTTCGAAGCCGCGGGACTGGATAGTGATTTCTACGCCAGCCGAAATATCGGCCTGGAAGAAATTCTGCCGTGGGAACATATCCAAGCCGGATTTGACAAAGATTTCTTGCTACGGCACCAGAAAATGGTTTTGGGTAATCCTGAATAATTATTATAATACGCCCCATGATTACGGAAATTGAAATTCAACAATATTTGCAATTGACGATTGATTTGGCCTGCGAAGGCGGGCGGTTGGCGAAGAGTTTGATCGGTAAGACTAAATCGAGCTTCAAAGACGACAAAAGCATCGTGACCGAGGCGGATAAACGGGTTCAGGATAGGATTGTCGAACGGCTGGCAAAAGAGTTTCCTTCGCACGGATTGATCGCTGAGGAAAATACCCCCCTGGCCGCGAGCCGGCCCAAAGGTGATGCGGAATTTGTCTGGACAATCGACCCGATTGACGGAACGAGGAATTTCGCCAAGGGGATTCATATCTTTTGCTGCTCGATCGCGTTGCTTCACCAGGGCAGACCGATTGTCGGAGCTATTTACGAACCGAATTATGAGTGGTTGTTCAGCGCAAGTGTCGGCGGACCGGCGGAATTCAATCGTCTGCCCGTCCAAATGCGACCGGTACATTTTGGTCCGGAAACGGTGTTTGGAATTTCAATTAATACCTACGCGAACAGGCCGGTAATTCTGCACCATTTGATGGATTACTGCATGCTGCGCAATCTGGGTTCCACCGCGTTGCATCTGGGGATGACGGCGGCGGGAATGATGGACGGGGCGATTCATTTTGGCGGAAAATTGTGGGACATCGCCGCCGGCGCGCTGATCGTGGAACAGGCAGGCGGAATAATATATCCGATTGATAAAAATGGCCTAATTATCAAAAAGCCGCTCTGGCCTCTGGATTTGAAACAATACAACAATGATGCCCTCCCCTTCGTGGCAGCAAATGCCTGCTTGGTTGACGATCTGCAAAAAGGGTGACCGTTCAGGGGGGAAGAAAAATTCTAATTCAGGCTCAAATAATTCCATGCCATGCGATAATTGATTCTTGGTTGTCAGAAAACATAATTTACAGTATAAAGGGAATTGTGGAGAAAACTTTAATTCACACAATTTATGCTTACGACAAATTAGGATGGCCAGGAGTGGGTTTTGAAGATCGTTTGGATTATAGTCAGTGGTTTGCGAGTTGACCATTTAAGTATTTATGGCAACCGATGGCTTAAAACAGAGGGTTTTGATAAGCTGGGGAAGATGGGTAGAGTTTTTACGCAGGCCGCTTGCGAAAGTGTTCATCCGATGGGGACACGCATAGAACTGCTTACCGGATTGGATGTTGGGGGATTTGTCGATGTGCGGAATTTCTTTCAAAATTATCGTTGGGAATTAACTTTACCGGGTCAATTGAAAGAGCAGGGATACCAAACGGTTTTATTTACGGATAATTTTCCGATGCTGGCAATGTATGAAGCGTTGGATGCTTTTGGAACGGTTTATTATGTGCCTGGGCAGGGGGCGGACAATCATATTTCCGGTAAATTTTTCAAAACGGGTGATTTGATGCCTTCGACATTCGATAGTGTTATCAGCGGGTGTTCAAAACTTCCGGGTGAAGGGGAATTGGATAATTATGTCCGCAATCAATCTTACTATCATCATTTGGGTCATCCGTCGGTGCGGCTGTTTAAGGCGGTAACTGACTTTCTGGAAACGGTGGAAGAAGAAAACTGTTTTCTGGTTGTGGATTGCTTTGGTCTTGGTCCGCCGTGGGATGGTCTGAAGGAATATTCACGATTTCGAAATGCCGATGAATTGAAAATGCTGGCTTGGCCTGTGGCGGGGGGGGTTAGTCCGGGGGATCGGGAGATTCAGGGGCAATTGAATTTTTTGCGTCGAGCTTATGCGGATAGCTGCCTTTTTATCGACCATCTGATAAGCAAAATACCGGCGGACGGATTAAATCTGACGGTGATGAGCGATCATGGGGTTTTAATCGGTGATGAGAATTACCTTCTTTGGGAGAAGGGACAGACATTTCCCGCAGTTGCCCGACAGGTGCTGATTATGTGCGGAGATGGGATCGAGAGGGGCAGTCGGTGCGATGACATTGTCCGGCCGCGGGATATCTTTGCAATGACTAAATCCTAGTGTCTAATCAAAGTCTAATGACTAATTTTCAAAAGGATTTAGTCATTCAAACCGCAGGCTACCAACTAAAATTGGAGGTGGTTCTTATCAGGAAACAATCATCGCTACCGAAGGCGAGGTGTTGTTCTATTTTACCGGGTCGTGGGTCCAGATACGCGGTTTGCTGGAAGGAGCCTACCCAAAAGATATTAAATGCCATCGGCCCGAGTGCGACGGAGTAGGCGACTTCGTCGCCGGGTCCTCCGACGGTGACAGTTGATACGTAGGTCCCGGCGGCGGTGATTTTTGTGGCAAATGCGTCTGTCAGTCCGGCGGAGGTTTTATTGTTGACGTTCGTGGTGAAGTCAAAGTCTACCGTGCTGGAAAAAGCTCCGACGGCGTAAACGTTTCCCGACGAGTCGCAGGCGACGCCGTTGACCCAATCCTTTCCCGAACCGCCGAAGGTGCGTGCCCAGACGAAATTGCCGGATGCGTCGAACTGGGCAACAAACCCGTCGATATCTCCGGCGGAGATGTGAGGGTTGGATGCGGCACCGGGATCAAAGTCCACCGTCTGCTGGAAAAATCCGCCGATGACCACGTCGCCGAATCCGTTGACGGATAAACCCAGAGGCTGGTCCGATCCGGTGCTACCTAAGGTTTTACCCCAGTTTCGTTGCCCATTGGAAGTCAGGCGGACCAGAAAGACGTCCGTGCCGCCGGCGGAGCTGACCAAATCAGTCCCCTTAGGGTCCAGATTCAGTGTGCCGGAAAAATATCCAGCGGCGAAAATATTTCCTCCGTTATCAATTCCCAGGGCGGTGATTTCATCGTTTAGGGTTGAACCAAAGACATCGGTCCAGATGTATTTTCCGTCGGATGAAAAGCGAGTAATGAAGCCATTCAGTTGTCCCTGGGATTCTTTTATATCGGTGCCGTCGAGGAAATTGAAATCGAATCTTCCGGAAAAGGAACCGCCGACGTAGACATTGCCGAAGATATCGGCGACGACGGCCAACGCGTTCTCATTTGCCGATCCGTCGATGGTCCTGGCCCATAGAAAATCGCCATCGGAAGCGAATTTGCAGATAAACGCCCCGGTTCCGCCGCGGCTGACAAGATTTGTGCCGGTATTGTTGTCAACGGTCATCGTGGATGAAAACGATCCGACCACGTAAGCATTTCCGGAACCATCCGCGGCCACCGCATTGCCGATGTCATTATCGTTTCCGCCCATGATCCTAACCCAAAGAAACTCGCCGCTGGAGGAAAATTTGGATAAAAAGACATCTGATTTGCCGGCGCTCGTCCGAAGGACATTTTCCGGACCGGGATCAAAATCCACAGTCCCTGAGAATTTTCCCGTTACGTAGATATTTCCCAGGCCATCCGATGCGACAGAATAGATTTTATCGCCATCGGCTGACCCGAAACTTTTTGCCCAGCCGCTCAGAGCGGGGTCGATCACATAAATATTGACTCTGGCAGAATCGCTTTTGGAATTGTTATCGCTGACCGCATAATAGGTAAATCCATCCAATCCGAGGTAATTGGATGTGGGTATATAGGTTGCGGCTGGCCCGTTGTGGGTGATATCTCCGATTGTGGGCAGGTTCGCCTCGAAGGTTACTGGAAGCCCATTCTGGTTCTGTCCCACGAGTTGGAAACCGGCAGTTATGTTTTTGTTGGTGGTCACCGTCAGGTTAAAGGCTTTGAGGGTGGACGGGGAACTGCCGGCGATAAAGACGGCTTTTATCGTTGTGTCGGAAGTCAGGGTCAATTGTGTCGGGTTAGTATTTCCGGTCAGGGCGCCTTCCCAATGGTCGAACGTCCCTCCGGAGGAAGGATTCGCTTGAATATCAATTTGCCGTCCGTAGGGATAAAGGCCTGAAACGGGTGTAACGGTTCCGGAACCCTCGACGGCAACGGTTAAGGTCACATAACCAGCCGGTGCTGAGCCGCAACCCCAAATGGATAAAGCGCAAATTGTTGAAAGAGCAATGATCGTTAAATTTCGGAATTGGGGATTTCTCATTTTCCTGCTCCAAATTTTCTGGAAAGCAATCACGGGTATAATGATATAAAAATAAGTTTTTAGTTTCAATATATATCTCATTTACATCGTTTATTTTATATGATATACTTTCGGGCTTGTCCTCTGGGTCAAGCCGGGGGACTAAAAATGAATCGGCGGCAATGGGCTGCCGAAAACTTAAGTCTTTTTTACAAGTTGGATGTAGGTTAATTTTTTTATGGTAAATTATAATATTTTAAAGTCAATCGAAATCGATGAAGTCGCGTTGGACAGTGATCTGGCAGAAATCCTGGGAGCGGAGGGATTGGAAAAAACCGTTCAGAGCGCGTCAACAGCGTTCAAGCCGGGAACGATCTTGAAAGGCAAGGTCGTGGAAGTGGTGGGGGACAACGTGATCATGGATGTCGGATTTAAGAGCGAAGGTTTTCTTCCTCTGGGAGAATTTGAAGACCCAAGCGCAATCGATCCGGGTGACGAATTCGATGTTTACCTGGAGGCGGTGGAAGACGAGACGGGAATGATGATCCTTTCCAAGCGTAAAGCCGACCGCATTCGCGGATGGCAACGGGTGATTGAGACATGCAAGGAAGGGGATAATGTTACGGGTCGGGTAACTCGGAAGATCAAATCCGGTTTGCTGGTCGATATCGGAGTGCCGGTGTTTCTTCCCGCCAGCCAGGTGGATATCCGCCGGCCTGGAGATATCGGGGAATACGTCGGTCAGACAATCAATGCCAAGGTCATCAAAATTGATGTTGAACGGCGGAATATCGTTATCTCCCGCCGAAAATTGATCGAAGAAGAACGGACCGAAGCCAAAAACAAACTGCTCAGCGAACTGGTGATCGGCCAGATCCGCAAGGGCGTGGTCAAAAATATCGCGGATTTCGGAGTTTTTGTAGACCTGGGTGGAATGGATGGCCTTCTCCATATTACAGATATGAGCTATGACCGCATTTCCCATCCCTCCGAACTGGTCCATCTGGATCAGGAAATCGACGCGATAGTTTTGAATTTCGACAAGGAGAAAGAAAAAATCGCCCTGGGGTTAAAACAATTGTCGGAAGACCCGTGGGCTAGGATTGCCGAGAAATATCCGGTCGGATCGCGGACGAAGGGCGAAGTGGTCAATATTACCTCTTATGGCGCGTTTATTAAACTCGAGTCAGGGGTCGAAGGGCTGGTGCATATTTCCGAAATGAGCTGGACCAAGCGCATCAACCATCCGTCGGAAGTGCTCAATATCAGGGATATGGTGGAAGTGGTCGTGCTGGACACGAACGCGGAGAAAAAAGAGATTTCATTGGGTGTCAAGCAGGTCGAAGCCAATCCGTGGGAACTGGTGTCCCAGAAATATCCGCCCAATACGGTGGTCGAAGGGACGGTCAAGAACCTGACGACCTACGGAGCCTTCATCGAGATCGAAGAAGGCGTCGATGGCTTGCTGCACATCTCCGATATGAGCTGGACGAAGAAAATCACTCATCCCAACGAAATGCTCAAGAAGGGCGATACGGTCAAATGCGTGGTTCTTGATGTCGATAAGGACAAAATGCGGCTGTCACTGGGCATAAGGCAGTTGACGGAAGACCCGTGGATAAATTCCATTCCTTCACATTACATCCCAGGCCAGATTATCAAAGGAATGGTTACCAAAATCACCAATTTTGGCGTATTCGTCGAGCTTGAGCCGGGCCTCGAAGGATTGCTGCACGTCAGTGAAATCGCCGATCACAAGATTGAAAAGCCCGAATCGGAGCTTAAAATCGGCGATGAAATCGAGGTCAAAATTCTGCGAGTCGATATCCAGGATCGCAAGATCGGCCTATCCAAGAAACGGGCAGAATGGGCTGCGGAATCCGCCGAAGGCGCTTCCCAGGAGGCTGGCGGTGAAAACCGAGAGCTTAAAGGCGGTATGGACAGCTTCGGCGGGGGGGGCCTGGGCAGCATCAGCGCCAACTATACGGTGAATCAACCTAAATCGGATGAAACCGAGGGCTCTTCATAAATATTTTTTAAACCGCAAAGACCGCTAAGTTCGCAAAGGTAATTCTTTTATAAATTCTTAACTTTGCGTCCTTTGCGGTCTTTGCGGTTAAAAAAGGTAATTCTTTTATAAATTCTTAACTTTGCGTCCTTTGCGTCCTTTGCGGTCTTTGCGGTTAAAAAAGGTAATTCTTTTATAAATTCTTAACTTTGCGTCCTTTGCGGTCTTTGCGGTTAAAGGGTATGAAAACAAGCAACGAAAGAGAGGGAGCTTGGCGTGGATGAAAATGCGTTATCCAAACTTATTATTGGAGCGGCTATTGACGTTCACCGGCACCTGGGTCCGGGCCTTTTAGAGTCGGCTTACGAACAATGCTTGGCATATGAATTTTCACTGCAAACAATAGTCTTTGATCGACAAAAAGCAATTCCAGTGATTTATAAAGGAACAAAACTGGATTGCGGTTTTCGGGTGGATTTTCTTGTCGGGGGATTGGTGGTCGTCGAATTGAAAGCCGTAGAGGTTCTGACCGCCGTTCATTCCGCACAGGTACTGACTTATCTAAAACTTACGGGATGCAAATTGGGAATATTGCTCAATTTTAACGAAACACGAATGCAAACCGGTATCAAAAGATTGGTTTTAGACCTCAGCGACTATCGAAAGGACTACGATGAAGAATAGGGGTCCCTTATCTTCTCTTATTAAATCTGCTCTTTGCGAACTTTGCGGTCTTTGCGGTTAAACTCCCCTCTGTCATCATGATAATTCAGGCAATTCTTGCGCTCTGAAGCTGTACGCTGTCCGCTTATAAGATTTTTTTTATTTTTTTTAAAGATTTCAGAACAAAAGCACCCGTTGGAAAACCAGCGGGTGCTTTGTTATTTACCGTCAAACAGCAATCTTCTATAGGCCCAGGCTGGATATCTTTCAGCCTGTTATTGCCATAAACCATTAAAATACAGATTATTACGAAATAATCGCTTTTTTGGTAATCTTACCCTTATCCGCACTATCCTCCTTAAGTCCCAAGGGTGTTTTAACGATCTTTATGGCCAATGGGTCCTATAAAATAACATATTTCAACGTGGATTTTTCTTTACAAAAGGCCTTGACAAAAAAAAATGCATTTGCTATGATTAAGTTAGATAGCACATCGAATAATCTGACTGGCGGTAGAGTTCTAGCTCTTTGACATGAATAAGAGTCTCGGATCTGATTGATTAACATCATTGGTATAGGAATAAACCGATAGGCCCTGTGGAGAAGGCGGATCGGTTAGGTATTTTTTTAGGATAGGGAAAGCCCAGTGGGGATGTAACCCATCGGGTTATCAAATTATGTACTTTACAAAAAAACCTTTCAAAGACAATTTCAAAAGGAGAATGTATTAGAAAGGAGCGGGCATGGGATGAAGACTACTTGAGGTGTCCAAAGAGTGTAATGAAATGAAAAATTTAGTAATGACAAGCCTTTTAGTTTCAAAAGGAGCGAAAAAAATGAAAAAAATGAATAAGATTTTATTTGCGATTGCAGCCATTGTGCTGATGGTTGCCGTAAGCGGACAGGCAGCCACATCAATGTACTTCGGTGATGCCGCCGGCACTCACCTGACTACCATTGCCGCTGGTGGGCACGTTTGTATATGGCTTGCCGCCAACCCGGATAATGGAACGGTCTTTGAAGCTATGGTCGGCTATGACACCACCGCGGCGACTACCCAAGGCCCGGCCGCTCGTGCGAACGCATCAACGATCAACTTGACCAATGTGCTTATCAATGCAACGCTGTTCCCAAACATCGACACCAGTGTTCCCCGTCAAGTTAAGGACGATGTGGCAGCCCGTGAAGCCAGCAATGGAGTTCTCGGCGGTCGGCCGTGGGGAAAAAAGATTATCGGCGGTTTTGCCCGTGGGTTTAATCCCATTCCGGGTGTACCCTCCAAACTGGCTGAGTTCGATGTGACAGCCACCACTGCTGGAAACATAGTCCTGTCCGACAACGGTTCCGGCAACAGCTACACCACCGCTTGGAAGAAAGGCACGACGGCCTATCCATGCAGCGACTCTATAGCAGTTACCGCCTCAGCCCTTCCCGCCCCGACACTTGTGAGTGCGGTTTCCCGTAAGACGCACACTGGTGTTGGTGATTTTAATATTCCACTGGCACTGGCCGGAACGAGTGTCGAATGCCGAACCGGTGGACCGACCAAAGTTATTTTGACCTTTGATCAGGCTGTATCGAAGGCAGCAGGTTTTGCCGTACTAGCCACTAATGCCACCTATGTATCGAGCACGACGGTCGGCAGCACGTTGGAAATCATTTTGAGCGGAGTGGCTGATCATACATGGGTTGCCATTGGTGTGTCGGGGCTGCAAGGTGCGGGTACTCTGGAAGGCACTTACGCTTTGACTGTTGGAGCTTTGTATGGTGATGTCAACTTCAATAAATCGGTCAATGCAGCAGATTCTGGCCAGGTCAAGCTTAAGAGCGGCTTTGCTGTTGGTGCGACGACATTCCAATATGATGTCAATGCTAACGGTTCCATTAATGCAGCCGATGCTGGACAGGTCAAGCTCATGAGCGGACACACCTTGCCCTAGTATGTATGTGCTTAAAAGGAATAGATGTTTTAAGGTATTTCATAGTTGTAAATCAGTAAAGTATCGAAGAATTTGAAAAGTGTTTTTAACCCTTATATTTTAGAAAGAGAGGTAGGTAAAATGGAAAAGAAGATGTTGACAGCGGTAGTGGTAGTTTTGATGATGGCAACTTGCAGTTTTGGAGCATTTATTGTGCAATTTAGCCCGGTTTCTCAAGTTGTCATCAATCCAGGCGGAGCGTTTGATATATCATTTGACGTTGTCGGGGATGGTTTCCAAGGCTTTGACGCATGGGCGGAAGTAAGTTCTGAGGCTTCTGGCAAGGTTACCTTGGCAAGCCGGTCTACCACAGGTACCGTCTTAACTGATTGGCAGATTGGATCGGCTGCGTCCATGACGGCTCAGCTTTTAAGCCCTCAGAGTCCCGGCGACTTGGGTGGCGGAGATTGGGGCACGGCTCACAATGGAACCAGCCATATTTCAAATTTTCACGTAACGACTGATATGTCGATAGCCCCTGGCATCTATACGATTATGCCAGTTAGACTGACGGTTACTGACATTGACTGGACTGAATTTACTGCTATTACAGGTGGCGTTACTGCCCAGGGAATGCAATTTCAAGTTGTTCCCGAACCGATCACGTTGGTTCTTCTGAGCCTCGGCGGTCTGTTCCTCCGCAGACGTATGGCCTAAAGGCAGGCTTTGGGCTATAGACTTTAGGCTTTGGGCTTGAAGTCGAAAAAGTCGGTGGTAGACACTGAGTCGAAGCCGAAAGAGACAATTCAAAACGGCAGGTCGAAAGGCCTGCCGTTTTCTATTTTTTGTAATAATTCAAATCATCCCTCCTCGTCATCATCC
>Ga0265292_1000796_pt1 | contig 35638 bp, 36 predicted proteins | sample Munlanlewell296A_FD_189080 | JGI IMG/M metagenome (GOLD analysis project Ga0265292, IMG submission 189080) | Leachate microbial communities from a municipal landfill in Southern Ontario, Canada - Leachate well 296A | ecosystem: Engineered > Solid waste > Landfill > Unclassified | place: Canada... | reverse complement strand
CAGGGACATGTTGCCCCGGCCATCAAAGGATTTGGGCTTGATGCCGCGAAAATCGCGGATCCGCGGCAGGGCGACGGATACAAGCCTGTCCAGAAATTCATACATGCGCGTCCCGCGCAGCGTCACGGTGCAGCCAATCGGCATGCCCTCGCGCAGCTTGAAGTTGGCGATGGACTTGCGGGCCCGCGTAAGCTTCGGTTTCTGGCCGGTGATGATGGTGAGCTCGGCGATCGCATCGTCCAACAGCTTGGCGTCCGTCTTGGCCTCGCCAACACCCATGTTCACCGAGATCTTGCTGACCCGGGGAACCTGCATCGGGTTCTTCAGGCCGAGCTCCTCCTGGAGCTCCGGCAGTATTTCCTTTTCGTATTGTTCTTTTAGTCTCGCCATAATTTATTGTGTCAGATTCCTGTCCGGTTGATATATCAGTCGAATTCGCTGCCGCACTGCTTGCATACGCGCAGCCGTCCCGTGTCGGTACGTTTGACTCCAAGGCGTACCCCGTCGCTGCATCTCGAGCAGTAGAACATCACGTTGGAAACGTGGATCGGCGCCTCTTTCTCGATCATGCCCTGCGGGTTCTGCGGTGTCGCCCGGCGATGGCGCTTGATCATGTTGAGCCGCTCCACGACCAGGCGTTCCTTTTCCGGCTCCACGCGCAGGACCTTCCCGGTCTTGCCACGCGCCTTGCCGGCGATGACCTTGACCGTGTCTCCCTTTTTGATTTTCAAGGTTTTAGCCAATATCCATATCTCCTAGAGGACCTCGGGAGCCAGCGAGACGATCTTCATGAAGCTCTTGTCCCTCAGCTCGCGTGCCACGGGTCCAAAAATGCGCGTTCCGCGCGGGTTCTTTGCGGCGTCGATAAGCACCGCCGCGTTCTCGTCGAAAGCGATATATGTGCCGTCCTTGCGGCCGAGTTCCTTCTTGCAGCGGACTACAACCGCGGTCACGACCTCGCCCTTCTTGACGGCGCCACCGGGACTCGCGGACTTGACCGTGCCGACGATGGTATCGCCCACACGGGCGTAACGCCTGTGTGATCCGCCCTTTATCCTGATGCACAGCAGCTCACGCGCTCCCGTGTTGTCAGCTATCTTCAGTCTTGTTTCTACCTGTATCACTTTATATTCTTCCCGTTTCTGATTTCAGGTTTCTGGTTAAAACTTACGGCTATTTGGCTTTTTCAAGTATTTCCGCGAGGCGCCAGCGCTTGTTCTTCGATAACGGCCTCGTTTCGATGATGCGGACGGTATCACCGATGCCCGCATCGTTGTTCTCATCGTGGACGGCCAGCTTGCGGGAGCGCCGCATGGTCTTGCCGTACAGCCTGTGCGCTTTCTTGGTGTCGATGCGCACGGTGATGGTCTTGTCCATCTTGTCGCTGGTGACAATACCGCGGCGTTCCTTGCGGTTGCCGCTGCTTAAAATCTTTTCTTCGCTTGTTTTAGCGCTCACTTCGCCTCCTGGACTTCTGCCACGGACTTTTTGCCACGTTCATTTTGTATGGTCATGATCCTGGCGATATCCTGACGGATCAGCCTCAGTTTCCTGGGGTTATCCAGCTGACCGGTCGCGTGCTGAAACCGCAGGTTGAAGAGCTGCTTGCGCGTATCGCGCATATGCTCGACGAGTTCTTCGTCGGTAAGGTCACGAAGCTCGTTAGCCTTCAAGAAAATCACCCTCGCGCAGTACGAATTTACATTTGATCGGCAGTTTATGTGACGCCAGCCGCATTGCCTCTTTGGCAACCGGTGGCGTGACGCCGGAAAGCTCGAACATGACCCTTCCAGGTTTGACTACGGCCACCCATCCCTCCGGGGAGCCCTTGCCGCCGCCCATCCTGGTCTCAGCGGCCTTTTGCGTTACCGGCTTGTGCGGAAAGATATTTATCCATACCTTGCCACCGCGCTTGATATGACGCGTTATCGCCACACGGGCTGATTCTATCTGGCGGTTGGTTATCCAGCCGGCCTCCATGGCCTTGAGGCCATACTGGCCGTGCTCGACCTTGAAACCGCCCTTGGCCATGCCCCGCATGCGGCCCCGGTGCTGCTTTCTGTGTTTTGTTTTCTTTGGTAACAGCATATTTATCCCTTAATTAAAACTTGCCCCTTACTTGCGCCTCTGGGCATCTACTTCTCCCAGACGCCGCGATGCTTTTTCCTTGGTCGCCGAGTCAAAACCGGCGGGCATGATCTCACCCTTGTTGATCCAGACCTTGACGCCGATGCGCCCGAAAGTCGTGCGCGCCTCAGTGAAACCATAGTCGATGTCAGCCCTGAGCGTGTGCAGCGGCACCCGGCCATCGCTGTAGCCTTCCGTGCGCGCCATCTCGGCACCACCCAGCCTGCCGGAGCAGGAAACTTTTATGCCTTCAGCGCCGGACCTGCTGGCGGAGGTGATGGCCCGCTTCATTGCCCGGCGGAAAGCAACCCTGCCTTCAAGCTGCTCGGCAATCGACTGGGCCACAAGGTTGGCGTCCAGCTCGGGACGCTTGACCTCGATAATGTTCGCGTGCACGGCCTTCCCGGTCATATCGTGGATTTCCCTGCGAAGGGCATCCACCTCGGCGCCGCTCTTGCCGATGACGATACCCGGCCTGGCGGTATGAATATCAATTGTGATCTTCTGCGCGTCCTTCTTGATGTGAATATCCGATAATGCCGCGTGCCGCAGTTTCGCGCGGATGTGCTTCCGGATCTCCAGGTCCTCAATTAAAAAATTCGCAAATTCTTTTTCGCTGTACCAGTGGGATTTCCAATCATGGATGATTCCCAGCCGCATTCCTCCCGGATGAACTTTCTGTCCCATGCTATCCCTCCTTTCTCTCGGTGACGATGACCGTGATGTGGCTGGTGCGTTTGCGTATCTGGGAGGCCCTTCCCATTGCCCGTGGCCGAAAACGTTTCAGGGTCGGTCCCTCGTTGACATATATGCTGCTGACGTAAAGATCGTCGCCGCTCATATCATAATTGTTCTCCGCGTTGGCGACGGCGGATGAAATTACCTTTTCCACGACAACGGAACCGCCGCGCGGCGTAAAGGCGAGCACCGATCTGGCGTCGGCGACGCTTTTGCCGCGCACCATGTCGGTCACCAGCCTGAGCTTGCGGGGAGAGATGCGCACGAACCTGGCCGTGGCGCTCGCGGCCGTGACCTGCTCCTCGAGCTCTTTACCCTTATCTTTTTTCTTTTCAGCAGCTTTTGCCATTTAGATATCTGGTTCCTTTTTGCTTGTTTACAACCTAAGTGGAAGATTCTCTGCTAGATCCTTCGCTTCGCTCAGGATGACAGGCTTATACTGTCAATTCCGCGACTTGCTCCTGTCAATGACAGGCTTCGCCTGTCACTTAAGCGACGTGCTCCTGTCGGTGTGATGGCCGTGCCCGCGGAATGTCCGCGTCGGCGCGAACTCGCCCAGCTTGTGGCCCACCATGCTCTCGGTCACGAATATTGGCACATGCTTGCGTCCGTCGTAGACGGCGATCGTATGCGCCACCATCTCCGGGAAGATCGTCGATGCCCGCGACCATGTCTTGAGCATCTTCTTCTTGCCCGATTCATTCATCTGCTCAATCTTGCCAAGCAGCTTCTCGTCTACGTAAGGTCCCTTTTTAATGGATCTGCTCATGCCAGCCTCCTATTTTCCCCTCTTACGTCCGCGTACGATGTAGCGGTCGCTGTCCTTGCCCTTTTTACGGGTACGGTATCCGAGTGTCGGAACACCCCAGGGCGTAACCGGATGACGGCCGGCGGTTGCCTTGCCCTCGCCACCACCATGTGGATGGTCGACCGGGTTCATCGCGGTGCCGCGGACTTTGGGGCGCTTGCCCTTCCAGCGGCTGCGCCCAGCCTTGCCGCCCGACAGGTTCTCATGGGTAGGATTGCCGACCTCGCCGATCGTCGCGCGGCAGTTCACGTCAACAAGCCGTACCTCGGCGGAGGGAAGGCGGACATGCGCCATCTTGCTCTCCTTGGCCATCAGCTGCGCCGATGTGCCCGCACCGCGCACCATCTGTGCGCCACGACCCGGCTTGAGCTCGATGCAGTGGATCATCGTACCGACCGGGATATTTGCAAGCGGCAGTGAGTTGCCCGCCTTGATATCAGCTTCAGGACCGGACTGCAGCATGGTGCCAACGGTAAGGCCCAGCGGCGCCGGTATATATCGCTTTTCGCCATCAACATAGTGGAGCAGCGCTATGCGGGCAGACCTGTTCGGGTCATACTCGATTGCCGCGACCTTCGCCGGCACCCCGTCCTTGAAGCGCTTGAAATCTATCTGGCGATAACGGCGCTTGTGCCCGCCACCGATGCGCCGCATGGTGATACGGCCGTTATTGTTGCGTCCGGCATTTTTCGATATGCCCCTGGTAAGGCTCTTCTCCGGCTTCGACTTCGTGATCTCCTCGAAGGTCGAGCCGGTCATGAAACGCCGTCCCGGTGATGTCGGTTTGTATGTTTTTACCTGTGCCATGGTCTCCTACATACTTTCAAAGAATTCGATTTTCTGGCCTTCGGAAAGCTGGACGATGGCTTTCTTGCCGGATGTCGTCCTGCCCCGCACCGCACCGCGCCGTTTGGGCTTGGATCTCGTCTTGATGACATTCACGCTCACGACGTCGACTGTAAAAATCTCCGCTACCGCCTTGGCGATCGCCGGCTTCTTCGCCCGCGGATCGACGCGGAAGGTGTACTTGTTGTGCTCGATCAGCTGGTAGCTCTTCTCCGAGATCACCGGACCGAGGATTATCGTATGAGGATCTCTCATTCCCGCTCTCCCAGCCTGTTGAGTTCATCAAGCGCCTGGCTGGTCACGACCAGCGTCCTCGCAGCCATGATATCTACGACACCCAGGTCGCTGGTAGCGCATACATCCACCCGCGGGATATTCCTGAAAGACAGCGCCGCGTTGATGTCGGCTTCCGTCAGCAGTACCAGCAACGGATAACTAACGTCAAGGGAAGCAAGGATCATGGCCGCCGCGGTTGTCTTTGGCTCCTCAAAATCGAGGTTGTCGACAACCTTCAGGCTTCCCTCGCTCACCCGCGCGCTCAATGCCATCTTCAGCGCCTTGTTGCGAACCTTGCGGTTTACCTTGAAACTGTAATCTCTCGGTTTCGGGCCGAAGGCGACACCGCCGCCGGTCCAGTGCGGCATCCGGCTCGAACCAGCGCGCGCGCGTCCCGTACCTTTCTGACGCCAGGGCTTGATGCCGCCGCCGCTGACTTCAGAGCGTGTCTTGGTGGAAGCCGAACCGCTTCTGCGGGCCGCCTGCTCGAACCGTACTACCTCATGCAGTACGCCGATCTTGGGCTCGACTTCAAAAACATCAGGGCTAAATTTTATGTCTTTGCCATCCAGGGCCTTGACCACGGGAACCTTCACATCTGTGCGGTCTGAAGCCTTTTTCCGGGCTTTGGCCTTCTTCGGCGCGGCCTTCTTCGGCGCGGCCTTCTTCGGCGCGGCCTTCTTTGCGGCTGCCTTCTTCGGAGCCGCCTCTTTTTTAGCAGCCGCTTTCATTGCGTCAGCCTTTGCCGCAGGCGCTTCCTTCGAATCAGCCCCAGTCTTCGTCGACCCGGCTTTCTTCGCAGCCTTCTCGTCAGCGGCGCCGGCATCCTTCGCGGTTGCCTTCACTTCCGCCTCGACGGATTCCTCTGTCTGATCTTCTTTTATGTCTTCTTTATCTGTCATATCTAATGTGTCTGAATCATCACAATCCTGTTTTTTGATCCCGGCACTGCGCCCTTGAGAAAAAGCAGGTTCTTCTCAAGATCTGTCGCTACCACAGTAAGTCCGAGCTGAGTCGATTTCTTGTTGCCCATCTGCCCGGGGAGCTTCATGCCCTTGAAAACCCGTGACGGATAGGCGCTTGCGCCCACGGAGCCCGGCGCGCGATGAAAATGGGAACCGTGAGATGCCGGACCACCTGCAAAATTGTGCCTCTTGATGACGCCGGCGAAACCCTTACCCTTTGAAACACCCGTGACCTTGACCTTCTGGCCGATATTGAATGCTTCGACAGTTACCATGTCGCCGGTCCTGGGGCCACCTTTACGAGCCGGCGCTTCGACCTCCGCCTCGGGCTCGCTCACTTCTGCTTCTGCGGCCTCGACTGCCTCTTCGCCAGCGGCTGCGGTTTCTTCAGCATCAGCCTCAGCAGCTTCGGTTTCTTTTACTTCAGTCTCAACGGCTTGTGCCTCGGCCTCTTTGGCCTTGGCCTTTTTCGCTGCCTTGCTGCCCTTTTTCTCGCTGGTCTCTACTGCCGCCGCCGTTAACCACGACGCGGCATCGTCCAGCTGACAGCGGATCTCAGCCAGGTGACGTTTTGCCTCGACGCCAGCCTTGTTGAAATGGCCGGCCTGCGGCTTGATGACCTTGTTCTTCTTCACGTCACCGAAACCGATCTGCAGGGCCTGATAGCCGTCATTCTCATCAGTCTTAATCTGTGTGACCGGACAGGGTCCTGCCTCTATGACGGTTACCGGTATGCGGTCGCCCTCTTCAGTGAATATCTGGGTCATTCCCAGTTTTTTTCCAAGTATGGCTGGCATGATTACAGTTTTATCTCGATATCGACGCCGGCGGGGACATCAAGCCGCATGAGCGAATCGACCGTCTTGGGTGTCGGCTGATGGATATCGATCAGCCGCTTGTGCGTACGCATCTCGAAATGCTCCCGCGAATCCTTGTCCTTGAACGGGCTCTTGATGACGCAATAGACGTTTTTCTCGGTGGGCAGGGGCACGGGACCGACGACGGTTGCGCCGGTTCGCTGGGCCTGCTCCACGATCAGCCGCGCGCTGCGGTCGATGAGTTCATGATCGTATGCCTTTAGCCTTATGCGTATTTTCTGTTGAGCCATATCTGTCTCGTTTCCGATCTTAAGCCTGTCGCCCGGACTCCTGCCGGATCAGCCTTAAGGCCGTAATAAAGCCCGGCGCACAAGCGCCGGGCTGTTGGTCGCTTTATTCGATGATGCTGGTTACTGCGCCGGCGCCGACGGTGTGACCACCCTCGCGGATAGCGAAGCGGAGGCCTTCCTCCATGGCGATGGGCGTGATCAGCTTGACTTCCATGTCGGTATGATCGCCCGGCATGACCATCTCAACGCCCTCCTGCAGTGTGATGCTACCGGTCACATCAGTCGTACGGAAGTAGAACTGAGGCCGGTAGTTGGTGAAGAACGGTGTATGACGGCCGCCCTCTTCCTTGGACAGTACATATACCTGCGCCTTGAAGTGGGTGTGCGGAGTGATGGAACCCGGCTTTGCCAGGACCATGCCGCGCTGGATCTCTTCCCTCTTGGTGCCGCGTAGCAGTGCGCCGATGTTGTCTCCCGCACGTCCCTCGTCAAGCAGCTTGCGGAACATCTCGACTCCGGTGCAGACGGTCTTGTCTATTTTTTCCTGCATGCCGACGATCTCGACTTCCTCGCCGACCTTGACGATGCCGCGCTCCACACGACCGGTAGCCACAGTGCCGCGGCCGGTGATCGTGAAGACATCCTCGATTGGCATCAGGAAAGGCTTGTCGATGTCGCGCTCCGGCTCGGGCAGGTATGAGTCAACCGCTGCCATCAGCTCGAGGATCGGATTACATGTCGCGCATTCCGCCTTGCCGCAACCGCATTCCAGCGCCTTGAGGGCCGAACCGGCGATGATGGGGATGTCATCCCCGGGGAATTCATATTCTGTAAGCAGTTCGCGCACTTCCATCTCGACCAGCTCGAGCAGCTCGGGATCGTCCACCATGTCCACCTTGTTGAGGAAGACAATGATATAGGGGACGCCGACCTGGCGGGCCAGCAGGATATGCTCGCGAGTCTGTGGCATCGGACCGTCAGCCGCGCTTACCACCAGGATGGCGCCGTCCATCTGCGCCGCGCCGGTGATCATGTTCTTGATGTAATCAGCGTGACCAGGACAGTCGACATGCGCGTAATGACGATTCGCGGTCTCGTACTCGACATGAGAGGTGGCGATGGTAATGCCGCGCTCGCGCTCCTCGGGAGCGTTGTCGATTGAGTCGAAGCTTCTTACTTCGACGTTTTCCCCATGACCGGCCAGACAGGTGGTGATTGCCGCGGTCAGGGTCGTCTTGCCATGGTCGATGTGACCGATGGTACCTACGTTAAGGTGCGGTTTTGTTCTTTCAAATTTCTGCTTTGACATCTTTGCTCCTCTCCTCTCCGTTACGCTGAGCGAAATACCTGCAAACGCTTGTTAAAGCTCCTGAAACAACCAGTTCAATTCCCTCTGAACTTCCTTCAATAGAGCGAGTTACTATATATGAAACCACCACGGCGGGCAAGGTCTTGCCCTACTTGCCGTTTACCTGTTCCACAATCGTGCTGGCGATCGAGCTCGGGACCTCTTCATAACGGTCGAATTGCATGGTGTAATCAGCACGACCCTGGCTTATTGAGCGCAGGTCGGTGGCATACCCGAACATTTCCGCCAGAGGGATGCGAGCACGGATTATCTGTACCTTGCCGCGGGGCTCCATACTCTCGATCTTGCCCCGGCGCGAGTTCAGGTCACCGATGACATCGCCCATGTATTCCTCCGGTACCACGACCTCGACTTCCTCGATCGGCTCCAGCAGAACCGGCTTGGCTTTCGCGACCGCGGCTTTGAACGCCATGGAGCCTGCTATCCGGAAGGCCATCTCGGAAGAATCCACGTCGTGATAGGAACCATCCACGAGTGTGACCTTGATGCCTACCATCGGATATCCGGCCAGAACGCCGTTTTCCATGGCTTCCTTGATACCCTCGTTCACAGAGGGGATGTATTCCTTGGGAATGACGCCGCCGCTGATCTTGTCCTCGAACTCGTAACCCTCTCCCGGACCGGACGGCGCGAGGTTGATGACCACATGGCCATACTGGCCGCGGCCACCGCTCTGGCGGACGAACTTGCCTATGACTTTCTCGACCGGCTTGCGCACGGTTTCGCGATAGGCCACCTGCGGCTTGCCGACGTTAGCGTCAACCTTGAATTCACGCAGCAGGCGGTCGACGATGATCTCCAGGTGGAGCTCGCCCATGCCGGAGATGACGGTCTGGCCGGTCTCCTCATCGGTGCGAACCTGGAAGGTCGGGTCTTCCTCCGCCAGCTTGTGCAGCGACGCGCCCAGTTTTTCCTGGTCAGCCTTGGTTTTGGGCTCGATGGCGACGGCGATAACCGGCGCCGGGAAGTCCATCGACTCCAGGATGATCGGGTCAGACTGGTCGCAGAGCGTATCGCCCGTGGTGGTGAACTTAAGTCCCACAGCCGCGGCCAGTTCGCCGGCGTATATCGCGTCACGTTCCTGGCGGCTGTTGGCGTGCATCTGAAGGATGCGGCCTATGCGCTCTTTTTTGTCCTTGGAAGCGTTATATACATGGCTGCCCGACTTGAGCACTCCGGAATAAACCCTGAAATATGTGAGTTTGCCGACAAAGGGGTCGGTCATGACCTTGAAGGCAAGCGCCGCGAAAGGCTCTGAGTCGTCCGCGTGCCTGATCTCCTCGCCCTTACTCGTACTTATGCCCTTGATCGGCGGCACGTCCAGTGGAGAGGGAAGGTAATCGAGGACCGCGTCCAGCAACGGCTGTACTCCCTTGTTCTTGAATGCCGTGCCGCAAAGGACCGGTGTTATCGCGATATCGATCGTTGCCTGGCGCAGAACCCTCTTGATATCTTCTGTTGAGACATCGTTGCCCTCGACATAGGCCTCCATGAGCTTCTCGTCGTGGTCAGCCAGCTGCTCCAGCATATGGTTGCGCCAGTCAAGCGCGAAATCTTTCATGTCTTCGGGTACTTCCGTGACTTCCCAGGTCTCACCCTTCTCGCTCGTCCAGAGCATAGCCTTCATCTCGACCAGGTCGATTACGCCCTGGAAGGCGTCTTCGCGGCCGATGGGAAGCTGGATGGCTACCGGATGCGCTCCAAGACGCTTGACCATCATGTCCAGCACCTGGAAGAAGTCGGCGCCCATGCGGTCCATCTTGTTGACGTAGGCTACGCGGGGGACGCCGTACTTGTCAGCCTGGCGCCATACGGTCTCCGACTGGGGCTCAACGCCGCCTACCGAACAGAAAAGGGCGATGGCTCCGTCGAGGACGCGCAGTGAGCGCTCCACTTCGACTGTAAAGTCCACGTGCCCGGGCGTGTCTATAAGGTTTATCGTATAATCTTTCCACTGGGTGGTCGTAGCGGCGGAGGTTATGGTGATGCCCCGCTCCTGCTCCTGCTCCATCCAGTCCATGACAGCGGCGCCATCGTGAACCTCACCGATCTTGTGCGTTATTCCCGTGTAATACAGGATGCGCTCGGTGGTCGTCGTCTTGCCGGCGTCGATATGCGCCATGATGCCGATGTTCCTGGTTTTCTTGAGCGAAAACTTTCTGGTCATATCCTGCTTCTTCTTGTCGTTGCCAATTGTTGATACCTGTGCCATTTAACTCTCACTAACCTTCTGATTCGCGCTTACTCAGCGTCTGTTTATAATGACATTCAAGGGTCCTGCTCCCTGTCCGTGCCTTACCAGCGATAGTGGGCGAAGGCCTTGTTGGCCTGGGCCATACGGTAGAGGTCATCCTTCTTCTTCCAGGCTCCACCCTGATTGGCGGTGGCCTCGAGGCATTCGTTCGCCAGCCTCTCCGCCATCGTCTTCTCGCGGCGGTCGCGTGCATATCCTACCAGCCAGCGTACCGCCAGCGTCCGGGCCCGGCGCGAGGGAACCTCGACCGGTACCTGGTATGTGGCGCCACCAACACGGCGGGACCTTACTTCAAGATGCGGCGTGACCTGGTCGACGGCGGACTTCAGTACGAGGACCGGATCTTCGCCTTTCTTCTCGCCCATGATCTCGAGCGCGCGATAACAAATCTTCTCAGCGGTGGACTTCTTGCCGCCCTGCATCACCTTGTTCACGAACTGGGCTACCAGCTCGCTGCTGTATATGGGGTCCGGGGTCGTTGCCCGTTTCTGTGCGGCTGCTCTTCTTGGCATATCCTAAGGCGCCTTTACTCCGTATTTTGAACGGGCCTGGCGACGGTCGGAAACGCCTGCCGTATCGAGGGCCGCCCTGACTACCTTATAGCGGACACCCGGCAGATCCTTGACGCGCCCGCCCTTGACCAGGACCACCGAGTGCTCCTGCAGGTTGTGACCGATGCCGGGAATGTAAGCGGTAACTTCAATCTGGGTGGTGAGGCGCACGCGACAGACTTTCCGCAGGGCCGAGTTCGGCTTCTTCGGTGTGGTCGTGTATACACGCGTGCAGACGCCGCGTCTTTGCGGAGCACCTTTGAGCGCCGGAGTGGAGCTCTTCTCCACGCCGGACTTGCGTCCTTTTCTAACCAGTTGATTTACTGTTGGCATATTTTCCTTTAAGCGCACAAATGAGCAGCAGACTCAATTCACTCCGGCGATAAAACGCCGAAGGAGTCTGCAGCTCGGTTATCTTACCCAGTTCTTAACAGACTAAAGCGCCCTTTTGGAGCGCAAGTCGGGAGTATAGCGAAAGTGGATTAGAGAGTCAAGAAAACGAATTTTCAGCCAGACCGGGCTCCGAAGCAATATGTTGCTTCATCCCAAATACGGCATGTCCCGGATGCCAAATAAAGAGCAGATTAACAGTCGTCGGATTATCTATACATGCTCATCAATCTGGTAAATATAGTCGTATCAATCTTGATTTAATAGCCCGAAAATTTGAAATAAAGTAACAGGATGTTGAAATTAAGAAAATTTGGAACATCGATCAAACAAATATTTACACGCGAGGAAAGGGTATGGTTCTTATTCCCTTTTCCTTTCGTGGTTTTTCTCTTTATCCTTTCCTTTGTTTCTTACTGGCCTATCATTAATAACTCCTTTGTAAGCGATGACTATTCTTTTATCAGTATTTACTCTGATGTAACTTTGTCAGATCCCAGACCTTTTCTTTATTCTTCGATACCCGACTTCGTTCGGCCAATTTCGATGATGACCTGGTGGATACAGATACAGATATTCGGAACCGCCCCGACACCCGGACATGTCATAAATATCCTTCTGCATGCGGGCAATGCATCCCTTCTCTTCCTGCTTCTTAAACGCCTCAGCGCCAGCACGATTGCTGCCGCATTCGCCTCCTGTCTCTTTGTTGTCACTCCGCTTGGCCCGGAAGTTGTAACATTTGTTACTGGCCGTACTGATCTCCTTCCCATGTTTTTCATCTTATTGACTTTAACCTTTTATTTTATCTATCTTGAAAAGGGCTCACGCCTGTCAATGGCTGTTTCTCTTTTCTGCGCTTTTCTTGCGTTCTTCTCAAAAGAACAGGCAATGATATTGTTTTTTCTCTTCCCGGCAATTGAAATTCTGTATGGCCCGAACAGTCAAAGTCTCTTAAGCCCGAGACAACAACATAGAGATGAGAATGTCCCATATTCCAGGATAATTCTGGCCGACCTGGGAATGTTGGTTCGAAGACCGCCTATAGCCATCTTTATGGGTTTTTTTATTGCCAGCTTTCTTATACGTTTAGCTTTTTTGGGAAATATGGGCGGATACCAACCTATTATTGGTGTACCCAATATACACGCCACTGTCAGAAGTTTACGCACGTTACTGGCTCCCATGAACATCCAGATTTTTTCAGCAGCAGCCATACACAAATTTGCGGTTTTCTCGTCAATTCTAGGTTTATTATCGCTGATTGCCCTCCTTTCCGGGTGGCGTAAGGCTCCGACACGATTAAAACGTTTATGGGTTTTTTTGGCTATCTTCAGCCTGGTATCCATTATGCCTGTAGCCTGGAGAATATTTGTCGTTGGCGTCGGTAATGATCTGGACATGAGCCGCTTTTTCTATTCTTGCCTTGCGGGCCTGCTTCCCATGATGACTATTGCCCTGTTTGACTTCCATGATAAAGGTAGGGCATACGGGTTGATAATTTCATTGATACTTGTGTTTTTATTATCGATAAATATATATGTTTTAAATATTAACAACAGGTTGTGGGAAAAATCAGCAGCAATCAGTTGGGCGATACCGGAACAAACTGTTAATCAGCTCCCCGACCCTCCACAGGACTCCAAACTCTACTATCAGGATGTCCCCTCATGGATTGGTGTCTGGTGTTTTGGGACAGACATTGAACCCGCTATCAGACAAAAGTATGGCCGTAATGATCTGGTTGTGAGACGCGTAGATGAGCAAATTTCCGAAGGCCCCGTCCCACCATCTGAAACTGGCGATGGTTATTTGTTCGATTATGATTCAGATAGTGGTGTGCTGATTTTGAAGCGAGGGCCTGAATGGTAGTGAAACCTACACATAATTCAGGATGTCAATACGATTTTTCCGCAGCTAGATGATCTCCTGCAGAATGATGGAATTACTCAAACTTGGAAGCTGAATATCCTCAGGTATTTATGGAGAAAATCGGTAACCTTTGCAGAGATTAACCTTCTACAAAATTCGCAGATGAATTAAGTGACGCGCTTATGCCTTCCTGGATGGAGTATGGGTTCTTCCAGCCGACCACCTGCTGGATCTTGCTGCTGTCGACGCTGTAGGAGTCGGTCAGAAGCCTGATCGCAGAACCCCTGCCGACAGCTTTGCCCACGATCTTGAGCAGGTTTACCGGGAAAGAGATGAGCCGCGGTTTTACCCTCAACCCTGCTGCCATCATCATTACAAGCTCTGGAGTTGATACTGCCTCCCCGTCGCTTACGAAAAATATATTGCCGGCAGCTTTCTCGCTGTCACAACAGAAGATTATGGCGTCAAGCAGGTTCTCGATATAGACGAAACTGCGCCGGTTGGCTATGGATCCCAGCGGCAGGGGCAGCCTCCTGTTCACGAGCGATTTGATCAGGTTCATAAGATTGCCCAGCTTTCCAGGGCCATATATGAACGGGGTCCTGATGATAACCACCTGCAGGCCGGTTGCGTCCGCAATGCCCATTAGTTCGCCTTCAGCTTCCATTTTTGACACGCCATATAAAGTCTGAGGGTTCGGTCTGTCTTCCTCGGTGAAGGGCTTGTCGCCGCTGACGCTGCCGTTAACCTCGATAGAGCTCAGAAAAATGATACGCCTGACCCCGTAAGACGCTGCAGTCTCTGCCAGGATTTTCGATCCCAGGACGTTTACGTCGTGAAAAATATCCTTCCCGTCTGCGTCCTCGCCGGTTCCGGGAACGGCGGCGGCGAGATGTACCACGGTGTCAACACCTTCGAGCGCTTTGCTCCAGTCGGTCCCGGGACCTATCGAACCTACGCTTACAGCCTCCATGCCACGAGGCAGGCGCTCCATATCCGCGTCTGACCTTATTGCCCCCCTTGGAATCCAGGAACCCTCCAATAACCTGGAAGACAGCATATTGCCCACAAATCCGGTAGCACCGGTGATCAATACCGTTTTCACTCAATGCTCCTTATTGATTAAATATATTATTTATAAGATTTCTTGATGATAAATATTATTTGTAGCTAATCTGCGCCTGTAATAGGTTCTTTGACCAACCGTTTTAGCGATTACATTATACTCTCAGATAATCTCAACGGTACCTAAAGGGGCGCCCTGACGGGCGCCCCTGAAATCAAACAGCTATGACCGAATGGCTATCCGGCTTCCTCCATGTCGGCGCCGATCGCCAGCAGGTCCTCTTCCGGAGGTTCCACCGTGGAGAAGATCTCCAGCGAACGGTAATGCCTCAGGCCAGTCGAGGCTGGTATCAGCTTGCCGATGATGACGTTCTCCTTCAGGCCCTGGAGCCTGTCGATCTTGCCTTCGATCGCGGCGTCGGTGAGCACCTTGGTGGTCTCCTGGAAGGAGGCCGCCGAGAGGAAGCTCTCGGTCGCGAGCGATGCCTTGGTGATTCCCAGGATCGTCTGCTCCGCTTCAGGCTGCAGGCCTTTCGCAGCCCTGATCTTCTCTGTCTCGCGCTTGAAGTTGACCATCTCGACCAGCTGGCCGGGAAGGAAGTCGGTGTCGCCGCGTGATATGATCCGCATCCGCTTCATCATCTGGCGCACGACCAGCTCGATATGCTTGTCGTTGATATCCACGCCCTGGCGGTGGTAGACGTTCTGTACCTCATCCACCAGATAAAGCTGCGTGGCGGTGTTGCCTCTGACAGCTACAAGGTCGACAGGATACAGCGACCCCTCTGACAGCTGCGTGCCCTGTTCGATCTTGTCCCCATGCGCGACGAACAGCTTCGTATGGCGCGGGAAGGAATAGCTCTTCTCGTCATCCTCGCCTTCAGCGTCCTTGCCGTGGACGATTACCTTCAGGCTCTTGTCGGTGTCGGCTATCTCAACCTTGCCGCCGATCTCGGCGATCTTGGCCTGGCCCTTCGGCTTGCGCGCCTCGAACAGCTCGACGATTCGCGGCAAACCGTGCGTGATATCCTCGCCGGCGATTCCGCCGCGGTGGAAGGTACGCATGGTCAGCTGCGTGCCCGGCTCGCCGATCGACTGGGCGGCGATGATGCCAACCGCGTCGCCCAGCTCGGCCAGCTCGCCGGAGGCGAGGTTGCGGCCGTAGCAGTTGGCGCAGACGCCGATCTCAGCCTCGCATTTGAGCACAGACCGGACCGGTACGATGAAGCCTTCCTTCTCGGCGTAGACCGCATCGATATCGCGCAGCACCGCCGAGGAAAGCATCGTGTTTCTTTCAGCTATTATCTGGGGCTTGCGCTTGCCAGGTATGTCCGCGGCAAGTACGCGCCCGATAAGGCTCTCGTTCAGTTTCGTACTCTTCGTCTTCTTGTCAACCACACGCAGCAACAGTTCCAGGTAGCCATCGGTGCCACAGTCGTCCTCGCGTACGATGACGTCCTGCGCCACGTCCACCAGGCGGCGGGTAAGATATCCTGAATCAGCGGTACGCAGAGCTGTATCAGCGAGGCCCTTACGGGAACCGTGCGTGGAGATGAAGAACTCGAGCACGCTCATGCCCTCCATCAGGCTCGATTTTACTGGCCGCTCGATGGTCTCACCCTTCGGATTGAGCATCAGGCCCCTCATTCCCGCCAGCTGGTGCATCTGGTCGGGATTACCACGGGCACCGGAGTTTGCCATCATGAAGAGCGGGTTGAGCTCGTAGAGGTTCTTGTCCATGGCCTGGGCCACTTCTTCAGTTGCTTCTCCCCACAGTTTGATGACCATCTCTTTTCGCTCACCCTCAGAGATGAATCCACGGTCATACTGCGAATGGGCTTTTTGCACTTCGCCCTCGTAGCGATCGAGGATTGCGCCCTTTTCGGGAGGAATGACGATATCATTCTTGCCTACGGTGACGCCGGAGCGGGTCGCGTGCTCAAAGCCCAGGGCCTTGATGACATCCAGTACCCTGGCGACGGTCACCGCGCCATATTTATTGATGAGGTCGGCGATCAGATTCTTCATCCTGGTCTTGTCGAGAGTAAGATTGACGTAGATCCGTTCCTCGGGCTTGTAGTTCTCGCCCAGGGAGTCGGCCAGCGCCTCGTCGATCTCGTCGTTGAACATCGCCCTTCCCGCCGTGGTCGTGATTATCTCTCCAAAGCGGCGCAGCCTGATTATCTGCTGCAGGCCGACGGTCTTTTCATCCCATGCCCTCAGCACCTCGTCCGCGGAGCCGAAGACCGGTGGTATCGGCTTCATCTTCTGCGGATCGAGCTGAGTTACGTCCTGCTCACAATAGGTGAGGAAATAGGTGCCCAGGACCATGTCCTGCGAAGGCACCGCCAGCGGCCGGCCGTGGGCCGGCGACAGGATGTTGTTCGATGAAAGCATGAGGATGCGGCACTCGGCCTGGGCCTCGACGCTGAGCGGTACGTGCACGGCCATCTGATCGCCGTCGAAATCGGCGTTGAAAGCGGCGCAGACGAGCGGATGGATCTGGATGGCCTTGCCCTCGACCAGGATCGGCTCGAAAGCCTGGATGCCCAGCCGGTGCAGTGTCGGCGCGCGGTTGAGCATCACCGGATGTTCGGAGATGACTTCTTCCAGCACGTCCCAGACCTCGGGCACCATGCTCTCCACCATCTTCTTGGCGGCCTTGATGTTCTGCACTCTTTCGCGCTCGACCAGGCGGCTCATGATAAACGGCTTGAAAAGCTCGAGCGCCATGAGCTTGGGAACGCCACACTGGTGCAGCTTGAGCTTGGGACCGGCCACGATGACCGAACGTCCCGAATAATCCACGCGCTTGCCAAGCAGGTTCTGGCGGAAACGCCCCTGCTTGCCCTTGAGCATGTCGGAAAGCGACTTCAGCGGCCGGTTACCCGGGCCGGTGACGGCGCGTCCGCGCCTGCCGTTATCGAAGAGGGCGTCCACTGCTTCCTGCAGCATGCGCTTCTCGTTGTTTACGATTATCTCAGGCGCGCCCAGGTCCAGCAGCCTCTTGAGGCGGTTGTTCCTGTTGATGACGCGCCGGTAAAGGTCGTTGAGGTCGCTGGTGGCGAAGCGTCCGCCGTCCAGCTGTACCATCGGGCGCAGTTCCGGCGGAATTACCGGCACCGCTTCGAGAACCATCCACTCAGGCTTGTTGCCGGAACGCAGGAAGGCGTCGACCACTTTCAGGCGCTTGAGCGCCCGCTGGAGTTTCTGGCCCTTGCCGTTGGCGACTATATCGTTGAGCTCGATCACTTCGGCGTCAAGGTCTACCTGCTCCAGCAGTTCACGGATAGCCTCCGCGCCCATGCCGCCCCGGAAGTAGCTTCCGAAACCGAAGGGGCTGCCGAACCTGTCTTTAAGCTCACGGAAGAGCTGCTCGTCACCTATGATCTGCTGCACCTGGATTTCCTGGAATTTTTCCCAGAGGTCGCGCAGGCGCTTGTCCTGCTCCTCGGCGTAAGCCTCGTTATCGGCGATTTCCTCGGTTATCTCTTTCTGGATCTGGACCCGTTTCGCTTCGGTGTCCTTCTTGGTCAGCTTGCGGTCCTTTTTCTCGGTGCTTCCATATATGAACAGCGCTTCGTCATCGATCTCATCCGGAGTCGCTTCACCGTCGAGCACGCGCATGCGACGCTCGAGGGCGGCTTCCAGCTCGATTATGCGCTCCTGCTTGTCGACGTGGAACTGCTCGATCGCAGCGTTGACCTTCTCCTGAAGGATGTCCGTGTCAGCGGCGCGCTTCTCCTGGTCTACAAAAGTGACTATCGAGGCTGCGAAGTAGAGAACCTTCTCCAGCTCCTTGGGGGCGATATCCAGCAGGTAACCCATGCGTGACGGAACGCCCTTGAAGAACCAGATATGGGAAACAGGCGCCGCCAGATCGATATGGCCCATGCGCTCACGGCGCACCTTGGACCTTGTGACCTCGACACCGCAGCGTTCGCAGATGATGCCCTTGTAACGGACGCGCTTGTATTTGCCGCAGTAGCACTCCCAGTCCTTGGTGGGGCCGAAGATGCGCTCGCAGAAGAGGCCGTCCTTCTCCGGCTTCAAGGTCCGGTAGTTGATGGTCTCGGGCTTGGTTACCTCGCCCGAAGACCAGGCCCTGATCTTCTCCGAGGAAGCTAGTCCGATCCTGATGGCATCAAAATTATTGATGTCTAGCAATGGTTCCTCCCGGAAATTTGGTGGCTGCTAAAAGCTATACTCATGGGTATCTGCCGAAGGCCGGTCATGTCAGTCGGCAGCCCCCTCAACTTCGACTTTCTCTTCTGTTTTTTCCTCTTCCTCTTCCATGTCAGCGAGGTCCTGGTCGGTCGTAAGCAGACCCACCGCGGCGTCACTGTCTTCATCTGAAGGCTTCTCCTTCTTCAGGCCGGCGGAGAGGTCGATGCCCAGCTCCTCGGCGGCGCGGCGCAGTTCGTCGTCTTCCTCGATCATCTCTACGCTCTCGCCTTCCTCCGAAAGGATGCTCACATCGAGGCCGAGGCTCTGCATCTCCTTGAGCAGGACCTTGAAGGACTCGGGAATGTTCGGTTCGGGGATGTTCTCACCCTTGACGATGGCCTCATAAGCCTTGACGCGGCCGATGGTGTCATCGGATTTTATGGTGAGCATCTCCTGCAGGGTATGGGCTGCCCCGTATGCCTCGAGCGCCCAGACCTCCATCTCACCGAAACGCTGTCCGCCGAACTGGGCCTTGCCGCCCAGGGGCTGCTGCGTCACCAGCGAGTAAGGGCCGGTGGAACGGGCGTGGATCTTGTCGTCCACCAGATGGAGCAGTTTTAATATGTACATATAGCCCACGGTGATCTTGTCTCCGTAGATCTCGCCGGTCAGGCCATTAAAGACCTTGACCTTGCCGGAGGCCGGATTGGGCTCTTCGTTTTCGTAGGTATAAGTGATCTTCTTTTCCGTGTCGTGCTCGTAGCACTTGACCAGGGCCTCTTCTACCTCATCCAGCGAAGCGCCGTCGAATACCGGCGTCGCGACATGCACCGGGGTCCGGAATCCCTCTCCGTCGTCCCAGCCGCGGGAAGCCGCCCAGCCCAGATGCGTCTCCAGGATCTGCCCGATATTCATTCGGGAGGGGACGCCCAGGGGGTTGAGGATGATATCAACCGGCCTGCCGTCTTCCAGGAAAGGCATGTCCTCTTCGGGAACGATCTTGGAGATGACACCCTTGTTTCCGTGGCGGCCGGCGAGCTTGTCACCTTCGGCGATCTTGCGCTTCTTGGCGACGTTGACGCGGACCAGTTTGTTGACTCCCGGGGCGAGGTCATCGCCGTTCTCACGGGAGAATATCTTGACGTCTATTACGCGCCCGCCTTCGCCGTGGGGAACCTTGAGCGAGGTATCGCGGACCTCACGCGCCTTCTCCTTGAAGATGGCGCGGATCAGTTTCTCTTCGGCGGTAAGCTCGGTCTCGCCCTTGGGGGTGACCTTGCCGACCAGCAGGTCGCCGGAGTTTACCTCGGCGCCGATGCGGATGATGCCGTCTTCGTCGAGGTCGGCCAGCGACTCTTCGCTGCGGTTGGGGATATCACGGGTGATCTCCTCGTCGCCCAGCTTGGTCGTGCGGGCCTCGACTTCGTATTCCTCTATATGTATGGATGAAAGGACGTCGTCCTTGACCAGTCGCTCGCTTAAGATGATGGCATCCTCGAAGTTGTAGCCTTCCCAGCTCATGAATGCCACCAGCAGGTTCTTGCCCAGCGCCATCTCACCCAGGTCGGTGGAGGCGCCGTCGGCCAGCACGGTGCCCTTCTTGATGCGCTCGCCCTCGATGACGAGTGGCTTCTGATGCATCAGCGTGCCCTGGTTGGAGCGCGTGAACTTCGAGAATTCGTAGCGCTCCTCGTCACCCTTGTTGGTCTCTATGACGATATGCTCGGCGTCGACTTCCTTGATCTTGCCCGCGTTCCTTGCCAGCACCACGTCGCCGGTATCGATGGCGGCGCGGAACTCCATGCCCGTGCCGATCAGCGGCGCTTCCGATGTGAGCAGCGGCACCGCCTGGCGCTGCATGTTGGAACCCATCAGGGCGCGGTTTGCATCATTGTGCTCGAGGAAGGGGACAAGCGCCGTCGCAACGGAAACGATCTGCTGCGGTGACACGTCCATGAAATCAACGTCCTTGGGCTTTACCGTGACGACTTCACCGTCGCGGGCTCTCGCCAGGACACTGTCGTCGAGGAACTTGCCGGTCTTGGGGTTGAAATCAGCGTTCGCCTGAGCGATGACATATTTGTCTTCCTCGCTGGCATCGAGATAGATGATCTCGCTGGTTACCTTGCCCTTCTCTACCTTGCGGTAAGGGGTCTGGATAAAACCGTATTCGTTCACGGTGGCGTACGACGAGAGCGAACCGATGAGGCCGATGTTCGGACCCTCAGGCGTCTCGATCGGACACATGCGGCCGTAATGGGTCGGATGCACATCGCGGACCTCGATCGGAGCCCTCTCGCGTGTGAGGCCGCCGGCGCCCAGGGCGCTCAGGCGGCGGCGGTGCGTAAGACCCGCCAGGGTGTTGGTCTGATCCATGAACTGCGACAGCTGCGATGACCCGAAAAATTCCTTGAGCGCCGCGACTACCGGCCTGATGTTGATAATATGCTGAGGAGTGATAGCATCCACGTCCTCGGTGGTCATGCGCTCCTTGACCACCCGCTCCATGCGGTAAAGACCGATGCGAAGCGCTTCCTGCACCAGCTCGCCCACCGTGCGCAGGCGGCGGTTGCCGAAATGCTCGTATTCGTCCAGATCGTGGGCGATCGCCTCGATGTTCTCCTGCATCAATTCGCGGGCTTCCTCGGCGTAATCAACCGCGTCTTCCGGAATCCCCAGCTTGTCGGGCAGCATGACCAGGTTACGGATGAGCTCGATGATGTCATCGTTGGTCAGCGTGCGTACGGTCGGCTTTACGTTAAGGCCGAGACGCGAGTTGAGCTTGTAGCGGCCGACCTTGGTGAGGTCGTAACGCTTGGGGTCGAAGAACAGTGACTTAAGAAGCGTCTTCGCGCTTTCAAGGCTGGGCGGCTCGCCGGGGCGCTGCTTTTTGAAGAGTTCTATCAGCGCCTCTTCCTGGCTTGCCGTAGGATCCTTGTCCAGCGAGTGCTTTATATATATGGAGTTGTTGAACATCTTCAGCAGCTCTTCGTCGGAGCTGTAGCCAAGCGCGCGCAGCAGCACCGTTACCGGCAGCTTGCGCTTGCGGTCGATGCGGACGTTGACGACGCCCTTCTTGTCGATCTCGAGCTCGAGCCACGAGCCGCGGGAAGGCATGAGATTGGCGATGAAGACCTGCTTGGCGGGGTCCTTGGGCTCCATGACGTAGGCGCCCGGAGAACGGACCAGCTGTGTGACGACCACACGCTCGGTACCGTTGATGATGAAAGTGCCCCATTCGGTCATCATGGGGAAATCTCCCATGAACACCGACTGTTGCCTGATCTCACCGGTCTCTTTATTGACGAAACTTACATCCATGAACAGGGGAGCTGAATAATTGCCGCCCTTGTCCCGGCATTCCTCGATACTGCTGCTGGTCGGCTCGAAGTGGTGCTTGCCGAAGTCGACCGCGAGGGTTCCGGTGTAGTCCTCGATTGGAGAGATGTCGGCGATCGTTTCGCGCACACCTTCGTCGAGGAACCATTCGTAAGATCTCTTCTGGATGTCGATGAGGTTCGGGACCTCTAAAATCTTTTCAAGCTTGGAGAAGGTTCTCCGTTTGCGAGGACTTACAGCGTAGTCAGAAAGTTGCTCCAAAAGGCTCACCCCTTGTGGATGAATTTATTGCAGGGCAGCGTAAAATGCCGTGCTTGGGCACGAACAACGCAATATAACATAGCGTGATATAAGAAGCAAGATAGTCGTAATTATATTTTTTCCAGACTGTCGCTCACCACGCGAATCTGTAAGTTATCCGGAAGCGGAAGGTTTCAAACCCGATTATTAGGTTAGGAACCAGCTTATTGATCTATGCTCATGCCGCCCAGCAACTTCCAGCTCCCGCCCTCTTTCACCCATGTATGGGTTATCCGCGACGATTGAGTCTTCGCCGCAGCGCCGGCTTCACTGAAGTTGACATGAATAACGTATTGAGTCAGCGCAACCGCGCCCAGCACCTGTATTCCCCATCGCTCGATCCTGCGGGTGCATGAAGTGGGACCGGGGATCAGCTGCCTCATGAAGCGGGCGCTTCCCTCCCTGTCGACCGGTTGTGGTACATCACCCGGCCACCCGAGGAACTGACCATGGACAAGAGCCAGGACGGCGTTGTAATCCGCCTTGTAGAGGCTGGTGAAATAGGCCTCTTCAAGCGCCCAGATTTCTTCCTTTACCACTTCGCTATCCCTGTCCGGATTCATTGTCGAGTTCTCCTTGATATCAGCTCTGACCGCGATAGACTCCCCTACGATACCCAACCTTCACCTCTACCACAATTCACACGAATATGGATGGCAGCTATATTGCGCAGCGGCTTATGGAGTTCAGGGTCTGCATCTCCCGTAGACCTTATTGATACCGGTCCGGCCGTGAGGCTTGCGCCATTCCGGGCAGCGAATGCTTCGTGACGTTGTAGCGTCAATATTCGATCGGGAAAAAAATCGAAAAAAGGGCGGCCCCTTTCGAGGCCGCCCTGGTGATTCTCTAGTGCCGTTTCGACCTTAGGGGGCCGGCGGCGGCGGAACCGTTACGCTGCACTGCCACTGGGGGCACTCGAAGGTGATGTCCTTCAGGTTCTCATGCTTGACCAGTTCAGGCTTCGCGTAACTTTTACGCGTTTCTTTTTTTGCTGTCATGCGGTCTCTCCTGTTATTTCGTGATTGGGCGTTGAGTACTGCCTATCCGCCGTAGCTGTATGTGGTTCTCATGCCATCCTTGACGGTAGCAGTATTTACCGTATGCCAGCTGCCTGAGCTGACGGGAACGCTGTACTTGAGCGTCTTCATGACGCTGAGGCCGGCGTTGATGGTGCCGAACGAAGCAGTCGCGGAGCCGCTGTTGGTAATACCGTTGGTGTTGCTGGTGTTGGTCATGCTGACGCTATACGCGTTCGTGGCGCCGGTGTTGGTGATCATCCAGTCGACGGAGAGGACGCGCGCCAGATAGTCGGCGTATGAACCCCAGCGTGCGGACGGTCCACTCAGCGAGATGCTGGGCTTGACGTTGGACGTATCGATCACGAATGCGCGCGTGCTGGTGCCGAGGTTGCCGGCCAGGTCGTACAGTGTGATGACAGTCGTGTGTATGCCTTCGGACAACGGACCGACGATCGGGCAACTCAAGGCTCCGGTGCCGGTATTGATGGTGCAGCCGGTTACTTCGATTCCATCCAGAGTGACCACGACCGGCGCGCTGTAGTTGACGCCGGAGTTGGTGCCGGCAGCCCAGCCCGGACCAGTCGAATCCCTCAGCGTTGCCGTGATCAATGCCGGGGTCGTGTTGTAGTTGTTCCTCGGATACATGTAGCCGGCGCTCGGCGCGTAGGTGTCGATGAAGACGGTGCCGGTGCCGGTGGCCACGTTGCCAGCCACGTCGGCGACACTGACGCCTATGTTATGCGAGCCCTGGGGCAGGCCGGTCTGCGGACAGCTGGCGTAAGTCGCGTAGACACCGCAGCTTGCTGACAGCGAAGTGTCCGGACCGTACCAGTAGACACTCACCGAGGCGGTGTTGATGCCGCCGGCGTCTGAGTAGTAGACGGCCACATCGGCGCTGGTGGCAGTAAGAAAGCCACTGGGTACGATGCTGGTTATCGTTGGAGCGGTTGAGTCGGCAGGTGCGGTCGAAACCGTGAAGGTTCCGGTGTCAGTAGAGACACTCCCGACGGTTGGGTTACCATCTGCGTCTGAAGTATATTGAGCACTCGCAACAATAGTATGGCTACCGTCGGCCAGGCCTGTTACCGGACAGCTGACATGGTGGATACGTATAGACCACCACCATGGATCGATGCCATTCGGATAGCTCCATGAACCTGTGCAGTTAGTTAACAAGACACCATCCAGAGTCAAGGATTCCGTGCCATCTCCTTCAAACCATTCAAAATAGGCGTCAACACTTGCAGTCGTCGTGTTAATCGTACCACTTGGAGCAAGGCCGGAGATTGGGGGCCCATCGCCGGAGTAAGCTTTAGCCTTGTCACCGCTGTTGATCGTGACTGCAAGCATGAATATCGCCAGCATTATCACAAGTGCTACTTTTCCAAGCCTGTTTACTGTTTTACTAGTCTGCTGCATACCCTATACCTTTCCGTTTAGTACTTCTTCACCCTCAAACCCTGTTGGTTTCTATATTTTGTCCAAGTTCTGAATGGTTACCTTATTGCTGTCACCCAGAACTCACCCTTGTCTATAACCATGCCCTCAAATGATGGTGTCTCAAGGAAACCCGGGGCGACTCAATCTCCGAGGAGGCGTTCATATAATTGCTTCCTTCCATGCCTCACCTGGTGAAGGATAATTTAAGGATGCGCCCATAGGGTATATGGGACAAGTGTTATTTGTCCCCTATTAACTGGGATATATGTCCCAAGAGGTTCCCTACTGGGCGTGGCAAAAGGAAAACCCGGATGAGTTCTTTACATCCGGGTTTGTGCTTTCTTGTGAACTTTCAGCGCGGTGTCTATTCCAGGTCCGCCGGGTTCCTGCTCAGGTAATAGATGGCGGCCTGGGTCCTGTGCGTAACATCAAGCTTCATAAAGATGGTAGTTATATGGTTACGAACCGTTTTTTCGCTGAGATGGACCCTGCCGGCTATTTCCCTGTTCGTCAGGCCCTCGGCGATGAGTTTCAGTATGTCTTTTTCCCTCTCGGTCATGGAATCGACGCCGCGGCTCGGTTCGCCGTCGCAGATCTCTTTCACTCGCTTCACTACCGCCTCACTGAGGGTCGGATCCAGGAGGGTCTGTCCCTGGCTTATAGCGATGATCGAAGTATAAAGCTGCTCGGACTCAAGCCGCTTCAGCAGATAACCGGAAGCTCCGGCCATTATCGCCGCGAAGATTGCCTCATCGCTGGAATAGGACGTCAGCATCAGCACCTGAATCCCGGGGTCGGCGGAGCGGATCTGCCGGCAGGCTTCGATGCCGCTTTCATCGGGGAGGCGGACGTCCATCAAAACCAGATCGGGCTTCAGCTCCATCGCCTTCTTGATGGCCTCGGCTGCTGTTCCAGCTTCCCCCACGATCTTAAGACCACCCTGATGCTCCAGCAGGGTTCGCAGCCCCATCCTCACTACCTCGTGGTCATCCACGATCAATATCTTCATCAAGCTATTTTGAGGAAAGCCGGTCATGAAAAACCTTTTACCCTCCTGTAAGGAATCTTTAATGTAATCAGGGTTCCACCCTCGATGGAATTACTGTTGATCATTAATTCGGCACCAACAGACTCCGCGCGTTCCTTCATGCCCCTGAGCCCTCTTCCGCCGGTTTTTCCAGCGATCTTCTCGGAAACCTCCGTGAAGCCGGAGCCATCATCCAATACAGTGAAAACAAGCATATCCGGCCTGAAATTGAATTTTATTTCCGCGCTGGACGCACCCGCATGCCTGACTACATTGCTCAGGCATTCCTGTGTGATAAAAGCTATATTCTGTTTCTGCCTGGGTGTCAATTCGATCCGCTTTCCTTCTATTGAGATATTTATCGGTATTAATCCGGCGGCTGAGAATTCATCCGCGATCTTCCTGATGTACATTTCAAAACCGGCTTCATCCTCCCCGGCCACGGCCAGGTTATAGATATATCTTCGGACATCGGTAATCACTTCATTCAGCTGACCGACGATGTGGCGTATGGACAAGGCTGTTGCCTCGGGTTCAGTAGCGGCACTTCTGGCCGCGGCCTCGAGCTGCAGGCCTGAAGCATAGATCGATTGCACTACCCCGTCATGAAGGTCGCGGGCGATCCGCTGGCGCTCCACGGCAAGAGCCCTCTCCCCCTCGGCGATTTCGAGACGTTCACGATATTCCAGATCGAACATGTGAAACGCCCGGATTATCAGTATGGTGAGACACAAGCCGATTATCATCCGCCAGAAATAGATCGGCATGGCGGTATATACAAACACATTTTCATAGTCCAGCCAGCCGAGGCCGGGAAGGGCATGTTCCTGGACCGTCAGACCACCGAGTATCGCGTATACGCCAAACGCAACTGCTATCAGTGTCATGTAAGTTCTGGATGTGGCCCGGTAGGAAATGAAGATGCGTCGCTCGAGCACAAAAGCCACAGTCGTCATAACGGCCGAGGGAAAACCTAACAGATACCTGATACAGCTCTGCCCGTAGGCCTGCGGCACGATGAAAACCGCGATGATTGTGACCGCAAGACCCCAGAGTGGCAGAAGTTTGAGCATTATTGACTTAATGCCGGATTTCCATGGCAGATGATTGGCTGTCATGGTAGCGCCGAATTGAAGCAGAAAGATAAATGAGACCGCCCAAACGGTCTGCTGGAGGTCCCAGAGCCGCGCGATCCAGAATTCCGATAAATAGGGGCTTTGAATCGGAATGAAAATATCGCCCCATTCAGCGATGCCGTGTATCATCCCAAAAGCCGCAAGCATCCAGAGGTGACGCGCCAGGCGAAAATTACTCAGCTGCCTTGGCTGGAGCGCGATGGCGAGTCCCGCCGCAAAGAAGGTAAGTCCGTACGCAAAGATGATCGGAACCATGTTGCTTTCGATGAATGTGTGGAATGATGACATCGAAGTTCCTCTATGTTTGATTTGCAATCATTATTTCCGGGTTCGCGCGAAAAACATCTTTAGACTTAGCCGGCGGATTGATGGCCTGAACATTTTGTGCGCGAATAACCGCATTGGAAGCGAGAGGCGGATTGATGGCCTGAACATTATATACTTATCAGCTTAACAGAGCTTGATTATGGATATTAAATGAGGACAATCGGTATTCAACTAAAAAAGGGCGGCCGCTTAAGCGGCCGCCCTTCGGTTTTTACAGGAGATGTGTTCACACCTCCCGCATGAATCTCGTTTCTGTTACTTGATCTCTATCGTGGCGCCGACTTCTTCCAGCTTTGCCTTGATGTCAGCCGCTTCATCCTTGCCGACCTTCTCCTTGACGGGCTTCGGAGCGCCATCCACGACTTCCTTGGCTTCCTTGAGGCCCAGACCGGTGACCGCGCGCACTACCTTGATGACCTGGATCTTCTTGTCGCCCACGACGGTGAGTACGACGTCAAACTCGGTCTGCTCTTCCTCAGCCGCTGCCTCGCCGCCGGCTGCCGGACCAGCGGCTACCGCCATCGGAGCCGCGGCGCTGACGCCGAACTCTTCCTCAAGAGCCTTGACCAGCTCGGCCAGCTCGGTAACGCTAAGCTTCTTGATTTCCTCTATAAGAGTCTCAACTGACATATCTTCCTCCTGATAATTACGTTTTGTTAATAACCGGGCCGGACGGGATTTATTCCCGCAGCGACCCTCTATTCGCGCGCAAAAACACTGACTAAAAAACCAGACCTCCCATGCGCGAATCGCCGGGAGCGAAGGGAATAAATCCCGTCCGGCCCCTACGCCGCCTCTTTTTGCTCCTGAATCCTGGTAAGCACAGTCACCAGCCCGCGGATAGGACCAGCGCAAACGATTGCCAGCCCGCGGATCGGACCCTGCATGGCGCCCAGCAACTGGGACAGCAGGACCTCACGTGGCGGCAGCGACGCCAGGAATTTGATCTTCTCGACATCGATCAGCTTGCCCTCGAGTATGCCGCCCTTGATCTCCAGCATCTTCAGCTCTTTGGCGAACTTGACCAGCACCCTGGCCGGGCTGACCGCGTCTTCCGGACAAAAGGCTATCGCCGTCGGTCCCTGGAGGTGCTCCCTGATATCACCGACGCCTGCCTCCTCGGCGGCACGGATCATGAGGGTGTTCTTGGTCACCTCGTAATGGGCGCCGACCTCCTTGAGTCCGCTCCGAAGCTCACGCGCCTCGGCCACGCTGATGCCGCGGTAATCGGCCAGCAGCAATGCTGTACTGCCCTTGACCATCCCGGTCAGCTCGGCGACCTTTGCAGCTTTGTCTTCCTTGTTCATATTTCACCTCCCGGCAATAAAAAAATCTACCCCCGCAGGGATAGATATCATGCCGTCAGACTAACTCCGGCTTTTCATCTACACCTAAGCGGGCGGGCCTTCTGGCCCTTTGGACCCGGTCTTGTCAAAAACCCGGGTACCGGCTTTCTCTGGTGCTATTCAGTTGTAAATACGTCCTTGTCATTCTGAGGAGCTTTGGCGACCAAGAATCTCAGATCCTTCGCTTCGCTCAGGATGACGGACACAAATCAGCTACAGTTTCCTACTGGACCTCATCCATAAAATCCCTGACGACCGTGGAATCTACGTGAACGCCCGGTCCCATGGTGGAAGTCATGACTATGGCCTTCATGTACCGGCCCTTTGCCGACGCAGGCTTGGCCCGCATCAGCTCATCCATGACGGCGCCGTAATTCTCCACCAGCTGCTGCTCGGAAAAAGAGAGCTTGCCAATCGCGAGGTGGACGATGCCGGTTCGGTCGGTGCGAAACTCGACCTTGCCCGCCTTGGCGTCAGCGACGGCCTTGCCGATATCGAAAGTCACTGTGCCGGCTTTCGGGTTAGGCATAAGCCCTCTCGGACCCAGCGCGCGGCCCAGCTTGCCGACAACCCTCATCATGTCAGGCGTGGCGATACAGACATCGAACTCGTACCAGCCATCCTCGATCTTCTTGGCCAGATCCTCGCCGCCGACGACATCCGCACCTGCGTCACGAGCTTCCTTGTCCTTCTCACCCTCGGCGAATACGGCGACGCGCATCTCCTTGCCGGTACCGTGGGGAAGCATCAGGGTATTTCGGATCATCTGATCGGCTTTTCTGGGATCGACGCCCAGGCGGAAGTGGACCTCTACGGTCTCGTCGAACTTGGCGGCCGGAAGGCTCTTGACAAGACGCACTGCCTCAAGCGGCGTATAGAATTTCTCGCGATCCACCAGGCTTGCGGCTTCGACCATCCTTTTGCTCACGCCGGCCATTATTCGACCACGATTCCCATGCTGCGCGCAGTGCCGGCGATGATCTTCATCGCGGCGTCCACGTCATTGGCATTCAGATCTTTCATCTTCAACTCCGCTATCTCCTTGACCTTGGCCGGCGAGACAGAAGCGACCTTGTCGCGGTTGGGCTCGCCGGAACCCTTCTCGATGCCAGCGGCCTGACGCAGAAGCACTGCTGCCGGCGGTGTCTTTGTGATGAAGGTGAAGGAACGGTCTTCAAAGACCGTGATCTCCACCGGGATGATCGTGTTGCCTTCCTGCTCGGTCTTGGCGTTGAATGCCTTGCAGAAGTCCATGATGTTGACTCCGTGCTGACCCAGCGCGGGGCCGACCGGCGGGGCGGGGTTAGCCTGCCCTGCGGGAATCTGCAATTTTATCAGTGTCATTACTTTTTTAGCCATTTCATTCCTAACATGTCATTCTGAGGCGCATGGCGCCGAAGAATCTCGAATTCCTATTTATAGCGCAATCAAAGAGGATACAGGAAAACCCGAACCCGCCGCAACCCTTCTATACTTTTTTAACCTGTTCGAAGCTGAGCTCCACCGGAGTCTCACGGCCGAAGATGTTAACCAGCACCTTGAGCTTGCTCTGGTCTTCACTGATCTCGGCAATCTCGCCGTTGAAGTCTGAAAGCGGCCCCGACATGACCCGCACGGTCTCACCCACACTGAACATCGCTACCGCCTTGGGCTTCTCGACGGTCGAGGTGTGCAGGATGCGGTCGACCTCCTGGGGGCTCAACGGTATCGGCTTGTTCTTGACCGAACCGACAAAACCGGTGACACCGGGGGTGTTCTTTACAAGACCCCATGAGTCGTCATTCATCTGCATGAGTACCAGCACATAGCCGGGGAACACGCGTTTCTCGGTCTGGACCTTCTGCCCGTTCTTGGTCTCCACGATCTGCTCGGTGGGAACCACGATCTCCTTCACGTACTGTTCCTGGCTCATGGACTTGATCCGCTGAAGAAGGTTAAGCCGAACCTTGTTCTCATGCCCCGAATAAGTATTTATTACAAACCAGTTAAACATATCAACTCCCCGCCGAAGCCAGCGCGTTGATTACTCTTGAGAAAATCTCATCAAAGAAGGCGATGTAGACACCCGCGATAACGACAGCGACCAGGACGACGATAGTGGACTGGATAAGCTCTTCCCGGGAAGGCCATGTGACCTTGGAAAGCTCAAGCCGGACCTCACGAAGGAATTTTCCGGCGCTGCGTTTATCTTTGCCGGCAGCCCCCTTGGATGACTTGGTCTTTGCGGCCTGCGCTTTACCGATACGGGACTTGAGTCCACCTGTTTCCTGTTTACCCGCCTTGCCTTTGGCTGGAACAACCTTGCCCTTGCCTTTGGCGCCTGCTTTTTCAGCAGCGTTACCGCCACCCTTTTTCGAAGGCGCGTCCGCTGACTGGCTCTTTTTCGTTTTGGCTGGTTTTGCCATTTATTCCTGTTTCCGGTTTCCGGTTGACAGATATCCAATAAACCTGAAAAATAATCGCCCTTCGCTCCCGGATTCCCGCTTCTCCCCGCCTCCCGGGCGTGCTGACGCAGCCTGGGACCGGGTGGGAATGGAAGATGAGACATTATATATATGGCAGGGCTGGAGGGAATCGAACCCCCAACATCCGGTTTTGGAGACCGGCGCTCTACCAGTTGGAGCTACAGCCCTGCGGGTCGGGACAGCCAACTGCATGAGCCTTCCCCAAACCAGCATTATACCTTTACCGCACAGGCTACGCAAAAGCCGCCGGGCCGGAAAACGCCTAGCGGGTCTCGCGGTGAACAGTGTGCGTGCGGCACGACGGGCAGTACTTCTTAAGCTCCAGCCGGTCCCTGTTATTCACCTTGTTCTTGTTGGTGTTATAGTTGCGCCGTTTGCACTCGGTGCAGGCCATAGTCACCATCGGTCTTTTATCTGATGCCATTGTCTGTTCCCAACTTTAAGCAATATAAAAAAGACGGCCAGGCCGTCCCTTGAAATACACTAAAGTAAGATAGCAGAGAAACAGCCGGTTCCGCAAGACGCAGGCTCAGAAACACGCCCGATTTCCCTGGATCAGCTAAAGTGGCGCGTTTTCGCCGATGAACAGCGTCAGCGCGCCCAGCAGGATGAATAGCGACGACGCCACCCAGCGCATGTACTTCATGTTGATCCTGTGAGCCATCGTCTCACCCAGCCAGACGGCAGGCACGTTAGCGATCATCATCCCCAGAGTCGTCCCCGTCGAAACAAACAGGGCTTCCATCAATATCCTTTACTGTTCAGATTGTTGATATCAGACGGGGCGGCCCGCAGGGCCGCCCCGATCGTTACATATCAGCGGTTTCGCGCCATGTGCTTCAACCGTTTACCGGCGGCGCTTCCTGAACAGCAGCATTCCCAGGCCGCCTGCGAGCAAACCTCCGGCCGGGAAGAGCATGATGCCGGTGCTGGGCAGCCTGGCCGGCAGAGGCTCCTCTCTGGGAGCCTTGTCAGCCGGAGCTATAGCCGCGGCCTCGACGACAAAATCAAGCTGGCAATTGAATTCCCCCTGATGAATTGAGATTTCAATCACGTGAGTACCTGCGGTAGCGTCTGCCGGAACGGTAAAGGTAACGCAATAAAAACCGTATTGGTCGACGACGCCAGAACCTACTGCGGTGCCATCAAAATTCACCGTCACATCGGTTCCGCCGGCAAGAGTCGAACCGCATACCGTATCCGTACCACCAGGCTGCGCGGAGCCGGGTGTAAATGTGACCTCGCCACTTGGGTTACAAGGGGCCTGGGCAACCGCGATCCCCGCCAGCCCCAGAGCAACCATTATGCTTATCATCAGTATGAGAGCGACCTTCAGCTTCATATCCATTCCTCCAGTTATTAATATGATTATCATATGACGAGTTCGAATCCATCGTAACCTGTCGACCGGTTCGATTATCTGAACCGTACTATTGACAATGCTATTTCATTTACCCAGCCGGCGTCAAAACTCCTGCCCCAGGTCAGGCGCCCTCACAGGCCGCAGACACATGGAGCGCGCATTGGTCACCACACATGGAGCAGCCGTCGCTGTCGCTCCCGGGACGCATGCCTCGAATCGAGCGCGCCCGCTCAGGGTCAAGGGACAGGGCATACTGCTTCTCCCAGTCCAGCTCTCTCCGGGCGATACCCATCTCCAGGTCGCGATCCCGGTGGCCCAGCTTGACCATATCACCCACGTGGGCGGCAATGCGAGCCGCCATGACGCCGTCGCGGACATCGTCGGCAAAAGGCAGGCCGAGATGCTCGGAAGGAGTCACGTAGCAGATGAAATCGGTCCCGAAAGCTGCCGCCCAGGCGGAGCCTATGGCCGCGGTGATGTGGTCATAACCAGGGGCGATGTCCGTGGTTATGGGACCGAGCATGTAGAAAGGCTTCCCCCGGCTCAGGCTCTTCTGCAACACCACGTTGGCCTCGATCTGATCTATGGGAATATGCCCGGGGCCTTCCAGCATCGCTTGCACACCGGCGTCGCGCGCCCTATCCGCCAATTCGGTGTTGACCAGCAGCTCCTGGATCTGGGCGCGGTCGGTAGCATCGCTGACAGCGCCCGCCCTCATGCCGTTGCCCAGACTGAGAACAACATCGTGCTTGCGTAAAATCTCCAGCAGCCGGTCGAACTGCTCGAAGAGGGGGTTTTCCCTTCCATTGGCGGTCATCCACGAGACCATGAAAGCGCCGCCACGGCTGACCAGGCCCCCATCGCGGCCACCCTGATTTTGCAGAGTGTCAACGGAAAGACGGTTGACCCCGCAATGGATGGCCATGAAGCCGATTCCGTCCCTCGCCTGTTTCTCGATCACTTCGAAGAGCAGTTCTTCCGTCATCTGGCCTGATGTTCCAAAACGTAACCGGGCCTCGCTGCTCGCCTGATAAAGGGGTACGCAACCTACGGGAAGCGTCACCTCCGCCAGAATTGCCCGCCGGATCTCGTCCAGATCGCCCGCCGTACTCAGCTCCATAAGCGTGTCGGCGCCACTGGATTCAGCCACCCGGGCCTTCTCCAGCTCCATTTCGAGATCGACGATGTCGGACGATGTGCCGATGCTGGCATTCACCTTTGTACGGAGACCCTTGCCGATGCCAACGGCCATCTCCTGTCTGCCATTCCCGGCGGCAACCACGATGGTGCCGTCGACGATGCCTTGCATTACCTCCCCGGGAACCAGCCCTTCTTTCTCCGCGACGATCTCCATCTCCCTCGTTAACTGTCCCGCACGTGCGCTTTCCAGAATCGTGGTCATTCTTCCTCCATCAGCCGCGCCGCCCTCAAAAACAAAAATCCCCTCACCGCATGGCAAGGGGCAATGACAGACCATGAGGTCCTCTCATCTCCTCGAAGAGCGACTTTTTGTATTAGCGGCCGGGCAGGTCTTCTGGCTTCCGGAAACACTCCGCTCCAGGCCTTCCCGGGCAGACGCCCAGTGGCGTGAAGCAATAAATCCGGTTACAGCGGCGGGCCCGCGCCGGTCTCACACCGGCTTCCCTATTCTCCCTTTCGGGCACCCGACCAATATTCAGTTTCCGGGGTTACCTTATTGGAGGAGGGACGCGGGAGTCAAACCGGAGGAGAATGTGAGCATAACAAGTCCGTGAACGATAGGAACTGGTAGCGATGGCGGGCATCGAACATGCGACTCGCGGATCATGATTCCGCTGTAAAACATTATTGGTCCTTCAGATACCCAAGTCATTATAGTAAAGTTGATTTTTATTCCCGAAAATCTGCCGAGCATCCATAAAGCAGTAATTCACGACTACCAGGATATCCCTTGCATACAATTAGCTCTTCAGCAGGCAGAAAGCACAGGACAGGTATAACCATCTTTTGCGTGTATCTCTTCATGGCTATTGCTGCGTACTGGTCGATTATTAATAGCACATTTATCGCTGATGACTATTTCTTTCTCCAAAAAGCCAGTCATGCATCGCTATTACAGAGTTGGCAAATGCCCGATGTCTGGCTTTCTTCGGTATTTAGACCTTTAGGTACGTTCGTATGGTGGCTACAATTCCATATTTTTGATGTATCAACATTTCCCGCCCATCTGATTAATGTCAGCCTTCATGCGGGCAGTGCATATCTTCTTTTTTTATTGATGAAGAAAACCGGCTTCTCACAAATAGCATCAATGATGGCTGGAATGCTTTTACTGCTTTCTCCCCTCGCACCTGAAGAGGTCACCTTTACAGGAGGACGCTTTGGGGTCATGACCATGTTTTTTTCACTACTTTCGATTAATCTATACACCTCGTACCTGAAGAAACAGGGCGGGTATTATTACGCAGGCTTCCTCATAACGCTTATTGCTGCTCTTCTTAGTAAAGAGAACGCCATTGTTCTCATCATATTAATTCCTGCGCTGGATTTTCTTCTTTGGCCGGTTATCAACTCCAACGATGCCGAGAATAGCCCTTCCGGCAGAGAATACACTTACGCGGCTGCATTAATTAGGCTGCTGCCGGTCTTCCTGGTATTTTTAATTTATTTTTTAGTCAGATTATTTTTGCTGAGGGGAATTGGTGGCTATGCACCATTAATAGCTGATACGTATTCCTTAAAGGGATCGACTCGGACCTTTTGGGTCTTGCTGGCTCCACTGAATATCAATCTGATATTCAACAAATCAATATATTTCTTTCTGGGCTTTTTTTCACTGTCCCTGTTCTTAATGTCCGCATTTCTTATGCTGCTTCGATTTGGGCAAGTAAAACCGATCATCCGCAGGATGACCATATTTTTTTTATTGTTTTTTTTATCATCTCTTGTACCGGTGCAATGGTATGTTTTTTCAAAAGGTGTGTCGACCCAGTTAGTTGGAAGCCACTTCCTTTATTTTTCCCTGGCGGGCGCTTTCCCGCTCATAACCGCCGGCTTGTATGAATATGGATGGAAAAACAAATGCTGGCCCAAAATAATTACGATTCTGTTAATTCCGATGCTTGTTTTTTACTTTATTGGACTCAACATAAACAATCGTGCCTGGCAGGAGACATCGGAGGCCTATCAAAGACTTTCTGAAGACACCGTCAATACATTACCTAAACCTCATCCGAATTCAACAATTTTATTCAAGCTGGAAAATGACATAACAGAAACCAGCTTCATGATCGACGGTTCCATACCTGCACTTATGGAAATCACGTACAGAAGAGATGACTTGATTGCGACATATATCGAG
>Ga0265292_1000795_pt1 | contig 35655 bp, 37 predicted proteins | sample Munlanlewell296A_FD_189080 | JGI IMG/M metagenome (GOLD analysis project Ga0265292, IMG submission 189080) | Leachate microbial communities from a municipal landfill in Southern Ontario, Canada - Leachate well 296A | ecosystem: Engineered > Solid waste > Landfill > Unclassified | place: Canada... | reverse complement strand
ACATATTCCATCAAGACAGCCGTAAATCCGTGACCTGATTTTGCTGAAATTAATCCGTGTACGGTTTGATATGAAAAGGTCCGATATTGCTGTTGACGAATTGTAATGAGACCATTGATATAACGGAGAGTTTTTGTTATGATAGTCTTAATTCTGGTCAACCAGAAAGGAGGGTTAATTAGATGAAAACGTTATCACTTTCCGAGGTGAAGATGAAGCTGAGCAGCCTCGTGGACGCCGTTTACAAAACCGATGAGGAGGTCATTATTACAAAAAACGGCTCTCCTGCCGCGGTCCTGATAAGCTCCGATGAGTTTGAGAGCTGGAAGGAGACGATCGCAGTACGCTCTGATTCCGCTTTTATGGACGAGATAAAAAAGGGTGTGGACGCTTTAAAGAAAGGCAAAGCGAAGCTCTATACGCTTGAGGAACTGTTCAGATAAATGAGCATACGCAGGTTGAAAGTGTCCGACGAAACGGCGGCCTTGGTCCGCACTCTGCATCCGGACATAAAACGGAAAATAAAAGCGGCCTTACAGACTGTTTTGAATGACCCTCAGTCAGGCAAGGCTTTGAAAGATGAACTTAAGGGGTTGCAAAGCTTTAAAGTCGGAAAATTCAGGGTGGTTTATAAAACTGCAAAGGACAGAGGGGTTATTGAAGTTGTCGCCATAGGACCTCGAAAGACTATATATGAAGAAACCCTGAGACTCTTGCAAAGAGAAAAATGATGGACAAAACAGTCCTTTATTCAATTATGCTGCTCATTCGCAGAAGAATGTCTTCAAAATCCTTTTCCTGCAGTGTCCTTGCATCAAACAATAAGGAATCATCTTTAATTCTGGCTATAACAGGCGGGCTGCCTTTTCTTAATTTTTCCTCAAGTTCATTGACAGTGATATTGAGCGGTTTTATGGATATGGCATAAGTTGGAAGATCCATTTCAGGTAGCGAACCGCCGCCTGCCCTTGATGTATCGGTCACAACCTTTATAACAGCGCCTGAAACTTCTTTCTTCAGTTTTCCGGCGAGGATATTCGCCCGTTTTCTTATCACTTCGGGTTTCTGCAGCAGCATCCTCAGTGTCGGGATATTCTCAATCGCCTTATCTTCATCGACATATTCCATCAAAACAGCCTCAAATCCGGCAAGGGTCATTTTGTCAATTCTGACCGCCCTTGTTATGGGGTTTTTCTGTATTTTCTCGATCAACTCACTTTTGCCGACTATTACGCCGCCCTGGGGACCTCCGAGCAGTTTGTCGCCGCTGAAGGTCGTTATATCAATGCCGGTTTTTACAATATCCTTTACCGCAGGCTCATCATGTATTCCGTAAGGTCTTAAATCGATAAGGCACCCGCTTCCGAGGTCGAACATGACGGGTATTTGGCGTTTTCTGCCGAGCTTGACAAGGTCTTCAATGGGAACTTCTTCTGAAAAGCCGACAATCCTGTAGTTCGATTTATGGACCTTCAGAATAAGACCCGTATTTTCGTTGATCGCCCTCTCGTAGTCAAACAAATGGGTTTTATTGGTTGTGCCGACCTCATGGAGTATGCCGCCGCTTGCTTTCATTACGTCGGGAACTCTGAAGGACCCGCCAATCTCGACAAGTTCACCCCGTGATACGATCACCTCTTTGCCTTGGGCAAGGGTATTCAGACAGAGAAGGACGGCCGCGGCATTGTTGTTTACCACCAGCGCATCCTCGGCGCCGGTTATTTCGCGGAGGATGCGTTTGACATGGGTGTACCTCTTCCCCCTCTTGCCCTTTTCGATATCATATTCGAGGTTGGAATAATTTACAGAGACCTTTCTTATGTTATCGAGTATCTTTTCCGAAAGTATGGAACGTCCCAGGTTAGTATGGATAACAACGCCGGTGGCATTGATCAAAGGTTTAAGGCTGTATGATGAAAGTCTTTGAATGTTGTTTTCGATATCAGCCATGATGACTTCTTCCGAGAGGTCGGTATCGGCGCCTTCCAGAATACCTTTTCTCCTGCAGTCGATGGCCTCCCTGACCCCCTGCAAAACGAATTTCCTCGGAAAGGTTTTCAGCCATTCAATGCACTGTTGAGTCTTAAGTATTTCGTCTACCGAAGGGAGATCGGCAAGCATTTCCCGTTTTTCGCGCATGTATTTTTCTACCATAGAACTGAATCTGCGGTCAATGTATTTAATTGAGACGCTTAAATTTTATGACATTTTCAAAATCATTGAAAACGGAATATATGTTAAACTAAATAGTCTATGTTTCACGATATCCATGAAGAGTGCGGGGTATTTGGGATATACGGGCACCCCGAAGCGGCAAACCTGACCTATCTGGGGCTTTATGCGCTCCAGCACAGGGGACAGGAAGGCGCGGGTATTTGCTCGTCGGACGGCAGGCAGCTTTTCCTTGAAAAATCAATGGGATTGGTTGCCGACATCTTCAGCGAAAAAAGACTCAGGCGTCTGCCCGGCTACATGGCAATAGGCCATAACCGCTATTCCACTGCAGGCAGCAGCGTCATGAAAAACGTCCAGCCTATTGTAGCAAACTTTGCCCTCGGCACCCTTGCCATAGCGCACAACGGAAACCTTGTAACCGCAACAGAGTTGAGGAATTCTCTTGAAGATGAAGGGGCTATCTTCCAGTCTTCCTCGGACAGCGAAGTGATCGTTCATCTTATCGCACATTCCAAGGGAAATGAATTCTATGAAAGGGTCGCCCATGCAGTGACGCAGATAAGCGGGTCGTTCAGTCTGCTTATCATGAGGGAGAAAGAAATGATAGCTATCAGAGACCCCTATGGCGTCAGACCTCTCAGCCTCGGCATGAAGGACGGCGCCTATGTCGTCGCCTCCGAGACCTGCGCCTTTGACCTGATCGGCGCTACTTATATACGCGACGTGGAGCCCGGTGAAATCCTTATCATCAATGAGCATGGGCTCGAATCTATCAAAATATTCAGCAACCACAGGAAGGCCTTCTGCGTCTTTGAGTTCATCTATTTTGCCAGACCGGACAGTAATATCTTCGGAGGGGTCAATGTCAACGAGATGCGTAAGGAATTCGGACGCCAGCTTGCAAGGGAATCAAAAACCGATGCAGACCTTGTGATCCCGGTGCCGGATTCAGGGGTGCCTGCGGCGATAGGATTTTCAGAGGAATCGGGCATACCATTCGATTTCGGTCTCATAAGGAACCACTATGTCGGCAGGACATTCATAGAGCCGCAAAACAATATACGGCATTTCGGCGTCAAGATAAAGCTGAATCCCGTCAGAAAACTCCTCGAAGGGAAAAGGCTGATTGTTATAGATGACTCTATTGTCAGGGGCACTACCAGCAAAAAGATAGTGAAGATGCTTAGGGAAGGAGGGGGCGTTAAGGAAGTGCACCTCAAGATAAGCTCTCCGCCGACTATCGGCCCCTGCTTTTACGGAATAGACACGCCTACCAGACGCGAACTCATAGCCTCAACCCATCTCATAGATGAAATCAAAAAGTATGTAACTGCGGATACCCTGTCTTATCTGAGTATCGAAGGCCTCAAAAAGATAGTCCCTTGTTCTCATAATTTCTGTACGGCCTGTTTTGACTGCGACTACCCCATCCACTTTCCGGGAGAACACCTCAAACAGATGGAATTTTTGTTCAGGTAGACCTTGACTACCTGCGCTTTGAGAGACATATTCAGGGTCAATCTCGGAGTAAAAAAGCATGAGAGGGTCCTTCTTTTTAATGACAGGGTGTCGGAAAAAGAAGACCTGCCCGAGTCGGATGAGGAGAGAAGGACAAAACTGAGATGCCTCGCTATCCTGTCTGCCGAAATCGGTAAAAGCTTCTGCAAATCAATTATCTATCATGAATACCCGGCAGCCGGAAGCCACGGCACGGAGCCTCCCCCTGAACTATGGGAGCTTGCATTCGGGAGCAAAGCTGTTGAGGCTTTAAGAAAAGAAAACCTATTTATGCCTATCCTGAGAAAAACCGCGGGAGACAATGTCATCAAAAACGCGGAAGCTATTATCAAAAAATATAAAGACAATGCAGTTGATTGTGTGATCGCCCTCTCAAACTATTCCACAAGCCATACGCGGTTCAGGGACTTCCTGACAAGGATCTGCGGCTGCAGATATGCAAGCATGCCGCTTTTCGAGGTCTCGATGCTTGAAGGGTCAATGAATGTAGACTGGAAGGCGCTTGCAAAAAGGACGACCGGTCTGGCAAAGGAAATAAACAAAGCCGAATCTGTTATCATAAACACGCCTAACGGCACCTGCGTCTCCTTCTCAAAAAAGGGGCGTAAGGCATTATCAGACACCGGCATACTCACGAAAAAAGGCGCCTTCGGAAATCTCCCCGCCGGTGAGGTCTTTTTCGCGCCTGTTGAAGGCACGGCTAACGGCAAGCTTGTTGTTGCATGGGGTCCGACGAGACAACTGTCGGGACCCATGCTGCTTACCATTAAAGACGGGAATGTCGTCGACGTATCCGGAAAAGACGAATATGTCGCATATCTGAAAAATAAACTTGCAGAACGGCGGGAGAACGGGAATATTGCGGAACTGGGTATCGGCACAAACAATGCCGCCAAAAGACCCGACAACATCCTCGAATCGGAAAAGATACTCGGCACGATCCATATAGCCCTTGGAGACAACAGTTCCTTTGGCGGTAAGGTAAAGACCCCGTTTCATCAGGACTTTGTCTTTTTCAGACCGACGGTGACGCTGATATATAAAGACGGCAGCAGAAAAAATATTCTGAAAGCAGGAAAACTTATATGCGTTACGTAATCCTTGGGACCGCCGGACATATAGACCACGGGAAAAGCTCTCTCGTCAAGGCTCTGACCGGCATAGACCCTGACAGGCTGAAAGAAGAGAAAGAGCGCGGCATTACCATAGACCTCGGTTTTGCAGACCTTGAGTACGCTGACGGCCTTACCGTCGGCATTGTCGATGTGCCCGGGCATGAAAGGCTCATCAAGAACATGCTTGCAGGCGCAGGCGGCATAGACCTTGTCCTCTTCGTCATAGCGGCAGACGAAAGCATAATGCCGCAGAGCCGTGAACATCTGCATATCTGCAACCTGCTCAAGATAAAAACCGGCATCATAGCTATCACCAAGGCCGACCTCGTAGAAGCGGAATGGCTTGCGCTTGTTACGGATGATGTGAAAGCCTTTGTAAAAGGCACCTTTCTTGAAGACGCCGAGATCGTGCCGGTCTCCTCAAAAACAATGTTCAACGTAGAATTCCTTAAGGAAAAAATAAGAGAAGTTGCATTAAAGGTGGAACCCAAGCAGACCAAAGGTCTTTTCAGGCTCCCCATAGACCGTGTGTTTACGTTAAAGGGTTTCGGGACGGTTGTCACCGGGACTGCCGTATCCGGAAGCATCTCGGTAGACAATGACATAGAGATACTCCCGAGCAATATCAAAAGCAAAGTACGCGGACTCCACAGCCACGGCAAACCCATCCGGACGGCATATGCCGGGCAGCGCGTAGCAATAAATCTTCAGGGCATTGATAAGGATGAACTGCAACGCGGTGATGAGGTTGTTGTCCCTGAAAAACTTGTCCCCACAAGAAAACTTGACGCAAAGGTGGAACTGCTCCCGAATGCCCCTGTCCTTAAAAGCAAAAGCCTCGTCCATTTCCATCTCGGGACTTCCGAGACTATTGCCAGAATAATCCTTTTCGGGACCAATGAGCTGAAGGCAGGCGAAAACTGCTACGGCCAGTTCAGGCTTAAGGACCCGGTCATTGCAATGTCCGGAGACCGTTACATTATCAGGAGGTTTTCCCCGTTGGATACCATAGGCGGCGGGGCCGTGCTCGATCCGTTGTCTCATCGCAGAAGCCATAAAGAAGGCACGGAGGATTTAAGCATATTTGAGACCGGAACGCTTCAGGAAAAGATTGCGGTGAAGGTCAAAAGAGCCGGCATATATGGAATGAAAATGACGCTGATTGAAGGCTGGGTGAAGGCTGAAATACCGTCCATAAAAGATTCCGTCAGGGCATTAAAGGAAACAGGCAGCCTCCTGCAGTTTGAAGACGTCCTGATTCACAAAGCAGCCTTTGATTCCTTCAGGGAAAATGTTATCGAACTACTGACCGGGTTCCACAGGAAAAACCCCCTCAAACCGGGCATGCTGAAAGAGGAAATCCGGGCGCATATTAATATCGATCCGCGCCTTTTTGGAAACTTCATCACTTCCCTGAAAGAGGTTGTACTGGAGAAGGAACTGGTAAGGCTTGCAACATTCAAAGTAGCGCTATCCGAAGTGGATGAAACGACCAAAACAAAGATACTTGAACTTCTCGATAAAAGCGGGTTCCAGCCCCAGTCAAAGGAAGAACTCTCCCAGGCTTTGAAAATCGACCAGAAGAGGTTTGCCGATATTCTAAAACTCATGACAAAAGAGGGCAGGCTTGTAAGAATCAGCGATTCCATATATATGTCGTCTTCCGTCTACAAACAGATGATAGATAAACTGAAAGACTTTTATAGCAGGAAACCGGAAATGACGATAGCCGAATTCAGAGACGTGTTGAACACAACCAGAAAATACGCCCTGCCTTTTGTTGAATACCTCGACGCCAACAATATTACGTTAAGGGTGGGGGACGTAAGAAAACTGCTGCTGAAGTAACTATTTCTCCGTCCGCTCGCACAAGCGGTCCAGCAAGCATACTGCATGGGCGGCGATGCCTTCGCCGCGACCGATAAAACCCATGCCTTCGTTTGTCTTGGCCTTAATATTGATTGCCCCGGGTGATAATCCTGCAAAGGACAAAGAGACTTTCATTGATTCAATATAAGGAGAGAGTTGAGGTTCTTCGGCAATAACGACCGAATCTACCCACATAACCTCATAACCATTCATGCGGGTAATGTCGATAATCTCTTTGAGCATCTGAATGCTCGAGGCGTCCTTCCATCTCGGGTCTGTATCCGAAAAATATTTTCCTAAATCTCCAAGACCGAGCGCGCCGATGACGGCGTCCGTAATTGCATGACATAAGACATCGGCATCAGAGTGGCCGATTAACCCCTTTTCAAAAGGGATGGCAACGCCGCCGATGATGAGCTTTCTTCCTTCAACAAGCCTGTGCGAGTCATAGCCGATTCCTATACGCATAAGTAAAAACCTCAAGTTGGAAATTTTAATGTCGAAATAATAACACCTAAATTTTAAACGAATTTTAAAAGAAAATGCAAAAAAAGTTGAGTCAGCCTCAAAATAAAGTTGATGCCGTCCGCTACTTAGAGTCTGTGTATAAAGTCGATATTTTAACACCCTCCCCAACTCCTCCCCTCAAGGGAGGGGCGAAATTACTACCATCTCCCTTGAGGGGAGAGGGTAAGGGTGAGGGTGTTATACAGTCAATACACAGGCACTATTTACTTGCGGAGTGTTTTAAAAGAGCTTCCGCAATTACCAGATCTTCCGGTGAAGTGATCTTTATATTCCCGTATGAACCCATAACAATTTTGACTTTTCCGCCGTTCCTTTCAACTAACGCCGAGTCGTCCGTTGAATAATGCCCGTCTCTCATCGCTTTGTCATATGCCTTTGAAATGACCCTGTATGGAAAAATCTGGGGAGTTTGTATCGCCCATATGGAATCTCTTTTCAAGGTCTTTGAGATAACCATATCGCGGACTTCTTTGATAGTATCCTTCACGGGAACGCCAAGAACAACGCCGTCACAATCTGCCAATCCCCCGATAGCATTTTCTATGAGACCTCTTTCAATCAAAGGTCTCACTCCGTCGTGGATCAGCACAATGCAGTCCGTGTCCTGAATGAGCTTGAGGCCGCTATAAATGGAATCCTGCCTTTCCTTCCCCCCGACTGCTATCCTTTTTATCTTTTTAAGGCCGTACTCTTCAAAGACCTTCCGCCCCTCTTCCATATCATCCGGTTTAAGCGCAGGAATAATCTCGACAATACCGGGGATGGATTCCAGAGTCTCCAATGACCATACAATAAGAGGTCTACCGCCAAGCTGAAGGAATGGCTTATTAGTGCCGGGGCCGAACCTTTTCCCAAGCCCGGCGGCCGGCACGATTGCAATAACTTTTAGGCGCCGGTTAAGTGTTTTTATATTGTCGCTCATAAGACTTTATTGACTTGTCATAACCCCCCCTGCCTTCCTTTAGGCAGGGGGGATTACCATTGTTTACTTTGCCGCCTTTAATTCATCCCGTTCGTAATCTTCTTTGAGTTTGGAGAAGATCATTCTGCCCGCAGTGGTTTGAAGCACGCTGCTCACGGTTACATCGGCATTCTTGCCGATGAACCTCCTCGAATTTTCGACTACAACCATTGTCCCGTCATCAAGATATGCGACCCCCTGATTATATTCCTTTCCTTCTTTCAGTATGTAAACCTTCATTACTTCACCCGGCAGCACGACAGGTTTCAGAGAATTCGCCAGTTCGTTTATATTCAGCACCGATACCCCCTGAAGTTCCGCTACCTTATTCAGATTAAAATCGTTTGTAATGACCTTTGCATTCAATATCTTTGCCAGGGCTACGAGTTTCGCGTCTACCTCTCTGATTTTAGGGAAATCCTCATCAACGATACTGACCGTAATGCGCGACATCTTCTGTACCTTGTGGAGTATATCGAGTCCGCGCCTTCCCCGCGCCCGCTTCATCGGGTCGGGAGAGTCCGCAATATGCTGTAATTCCTGAAGGATAAATTGGGGAAGAATAAAAGTCCCGTCAAGAAAACCCGTCTCGCATACGTCGGCAATGCGTCCATCTATTATTACACTGGTATCGAGGATTTTGAGGTTTTCTTCCGTGCCCTGTCCTCTGAAAAGCCTGAAAATACTCGCAACGGAAATAGCCTTTCCCTTGTCCAGGCCGAGGAGCAGTCCTCCGTATCCGAAAACCGACATTAATACCAGAGATAGGATCTTTATATCTTCGCCAACGAATAATTTTAACGGTAGAATAAGAAGGTATGCAAATAAAAGCCCGCTGGAGATGCCCAGGAGCCCGCCGATAACCGCGCCGAGTTGAATCTTTCTGAAGATTATCTCTGCTGCAATAGCGACCAGTCCTAAACCGGCGCCTATGAAGGCCCCATATAAGTCATAACTATATTTACTGCCGATAAAGTAACCTGCAAATGCAAAGAGGGAAAAAACTACCATTCTTAAAATAAGAAACATTTTTTATCACCTCCTTTCTGTAAGTAATGTATAAACATAGAAAAAGCAATTAATAACAGAGTTTACTGAGGAGTTCATAAGTAAGGACACATTTAAACACCCTCCCCTTTATCCCCTCCCCTCAATCCCGAAAGCTTTCGGGACTCTCCCTTGAGGGGAGAGGGCAAGGGTGAGGGTGTATGGCTTTACTTATGAGCTCATTAATAACTACGGAAAACACGGCAGATAAGGATGAGGGATGAGTGTCTGCCACAGGCGGATGCCTTTATGACGCCCTGAGTATGACATAGAACTTTTTACCGTTTCTGTTTATAAACAGAAGCACGGAATCGTTCGTTTTGATATTAGCAGCGATCCTGTTAAAATCCTCCGAGCTATTTACCGCCTTTTTATTTATCTCTTTTATGACGTCACCCTTTTTAATCTCGGCGTCATCCGCAGGGCTTCCCGCTTCTACCTTTACAACAACTACCCCTTTCTCATCTTTATTAAAACCAAGCTGCCTTATAATCTCTTTTGAAAGGTCCATTACAGTCAAGCCGGTAAGGGCCTTTAATTCCAAGTTGTCGGGCAACTGCTCCGGCGTAACTTCCGCGACATCTCTCGGCAATTCAGTGATAAGCGCCTTGACGGTAAACTCTTTGCCTGCCCTGAGTATTTTGAGAGTTATCTCGCTCCCTGCTTTACTCTGGGCAACCATGTTTCTGAGACTGCTGACGTCCTTGACTTCCCTGCCGTTGAATTCAAGGATAACGTCTCCCCTCATGATCCCGGCCTTTGCAGCGGGACTGTCTTTCCCGACGTCGCTTACGAGGGCGCCTTTCGTCTTTTTCAGGCCGAATTCCTGTGCAAGTTCAGGCGTCAGTTCCTGGATGGTAACGCCGATCCACCCCCTGGTTACTTTGCCTTTCTGCAAAAGCTGGTCTATGACCAGACGCACCATATTGCTGGGTACGGCAAACCCTATTCCCTGATAACCGCCCGTTCTTGAAAATATCGCGGTATTGATCCCGATAAGCTCTCCATTTATGTTAACCAGAGGTCCGCCGGAATTCCCCGGGTTGATGGCGGCGTCGGTTTGAATGAAATCCTCGTAGTCGGCTATTCCCACATTGGCCCTTCCCACGGCGCTGATTATGCCCATAGTTACGGTATTGCTTAAACCGTAAGGGCTTCCAATGGCGAGGACAAATTCACCTACCTGAAGCTTATCGGAATCTCCCCAGGTTAAAGTCGGAAGACCGGTTGCCTCTATCTTGATAATAGCGATATCCGTTTTGGGATCGGCGCCTACTATCCTGCCTTTGAATGTTTTTTTGTCAATCAGGGTCACTTTTATCTCATCGGCTTTTTCAACGACATGGTTATTCGTAACGATATACCCGTCCGCCGATACGATGACTCCCGACCCGAGGCTTCTTTCCTTGAATTTTTTGGGCGACCCAAACTCATGAAAGGGGCTGAAAAAATCAAAGAAAGGGTCCTCAAAAAAGGGCTGCGCCTCCCTTCTTACAACTTTAGTTGTAGAAATATTTACGATTGCAGGTGAAACCGCTCTCACTATCTCCGAGAACGCCCTGCCTGTTTCCATGATCTGACGCGGGACATTCGGCGCAAAAGCATTGGGCAGGGAGTTTGATTGTCCCGTAATCCTGCCAAGGGTGTAATACGTGATCCCTCCCAATAAAAATCCTAAGAGGAGAATAGCCGCGCCTACGATTATTTTTTTCTTCATAAATTTAATTATAATAGCCGCTTAGGTGCATTGTAAAGTATCCGCCCTTGACCAAACACCCTCTGTTGTGCTAATTTCCAAAATCCGGCATTTCAATGAAAATCCGTTAAGTTGTGGGTCGGACTCAAACCTTTGGGGGCAATTTTCATAAACCGCCTGTTCAAAGCAGTGGTCCTCTGACCTGTGAAATGTATTAATTTCAGGAGGAATTAAATGTTAAAACGTTATTTATTGGCCCCCGGGCCGACGCCTGTTCCATCGGATGTGCTTCTTGCGATGGCAGCCCCGATCATACATCACCGTTCACCCGACTTTGTCCCTGTCATTGATTCTGCAAAGAAGGGCCTTCAATGGCTTTATCAGACAAAAAACGACGTCCTTATCATCTGCTCAACCGGCACAGGCGGAATGGTGGGGACCGTCAATAATTTTTTCAATCGGGACGATAAGGTCCTGGTAATAAACGGCGGCAAGTTCGGTGAAAGGTGGACAAATATCTGCCGGGCTTACGGGCTGAATGTGGAGGAGATCGTCGTCGAATGGGGCTATGCCGTTAAGCCCGAAGTCGTTGAGGAAAAGCTCAAAAAGGACAAGGACATAAAAGGTGTCTTTGTCCAGGCATCGGAAACTTCAACAGGGGTATACCACGATATAAAGGCCCTTGCTTCTGTTGTAAAAAAATATAGCGACACTTTATTTGTTGTCGATGCGATCAGCGCACTGGTAGCCCATGATCTGAGGACGGACGAATGGGGTATTGATGTAATGATAGGAGGGTCACAGAAGGGTTTAATGCTGCCGCCGGGTCTATCCTTTGTGAGTGTGAGCGACAAGGCGTGGGCAAGGGCGGAGACTTCAAAACTGCCCAAGTTCTATTTCAATTTCAGGAAGGAACGCGCAAACCTTGCCAGGAACCAGACAAATTTCACCTCGCCGGTAACCCTTATCATCGGGCTGAACGAAAGCCTCAGGATGCTTCGGGCTGAAGGGCTGGAAAACGTCTTCAGGAGACACGCAACTCTTGCCAATGCAACGAGAAAGGCTGTACAGGCTATCGGGCTGGAAATCTATCCGAGGGAATCGCCTTCAAATTCGGTTACGGCAATAATGTCGCCTCCCGGCATAGACGGCCAGGCAATATATAAGAACCTCAGAGAAAAATACGGTATTACCGCTGCCGGAGGACAGGATAAGGCAAAGGGCAAGATTTTCAGGATAGCGCATCTTGGATACTCCGACAGATTCGATATCATCACTGCAATTGCAGGCATCGAAATGGTGCTGAAAGGAATGGGGCACCCGGTAAAGCTCGGCACGGGTGTTGCCGTTGCTCAGGAATTATTAATGGCTGAGGAGGTAAAATGAAGGTTCTGGTAAGCGACAATCTCTCGCCAAGCGGCATTGAAATACTGAAAAATGCCGGACTTGAGGTTGATGTAAAAACGGGCATGAAACCCGAGGAACTGAAGGCATGTATCGGCGAGTATCACGGTCTGATCATACGGTCGGCGACTAAGGTTACATCCGAGATAATAGAAGCGGCAAAAAACCTGAAGGTCATAGGAAGGGCAGGCTCCGGACTCGATAATGTAGACAGGGCAGCCGCTACGAAAAAGGGTATCGTTGTTATGAATACCCCCGGAGGCAACACAATAACTACTGCCGAACATACCATAGCGTTAATGGTTTCTATGGCAAGACAGATACCCCAGGCCACCATGTCCATTAAGGCAGGGAAGTGGGAGAAAAAGAAATTCATGGGGGTTGAGCTTTTTAACAAGACCCTTGGAGTTATCGGGATCGGAAATATCGGGGGCCAGGTAGCAAAAAGGATGCAGGCGTTCGGTATGAATATAATTACCTTTGATCCTTTCTTAAACGAGGACAGGGCAAAAACAATGGGTGTGGAAAAAGTCGATCTCCGGGAGTTGTTCAGGCGGTCCGATTTCATAACCATCCATACCCCTCTGACGCCCGAGACAAAAGGCATGATAAATAAAGAATCCATAAAAATAATGAAGACGGGCGTAAGGATCATAAACTGTGCGCGGGGCGGCATAATAAATGAAAAAGACCTCTATGATGCCATTGTTGAAGGAAAGGTTGCAGGCGCCGCGCTGGATGTTTTTGAGAAAGAGCCTCCTGAAAACAACCCCCTTGTTGCGCTGGACGGCGTTGTCTGCACCCCTCATCTCGGGGCTTCCACCAAAGAAGCGCAGGAGAACGTTGCGGTTGCGGTGGCCGAACAGATTGTTGATTATCTCATCCACGGGACTATAAGGAATGCGGTCAATTTCCCCTCAATCCCTGCAGACCAGGTCACAAGGCTGGAGCCTTTTATAAAGCTTGCCGAAAAACTCGGTGAATTTGCTTCCCAGATCTTCGAGGGGGGTGTCAACGAGATTACCATAGAGTATCAGGGTGACGCCCGTGATATAAATACCGCGCCTGTTACCATAGCGGCGATAAAAGGTTTCCTTAATCCTATCCTCGAAGAGACGGTGAATTTTGTCAATGCTACTTACATAGCAAAAGAACGCGGCATCGAGGTCAAAGAGACAAAAAGCACGGATGAAGGAGATTACCAGAGCCTGATCGGTATCAGACTCAGGGCAAAGGATAAGACGAGTTATTTTGCAGGCACCCTCCTGAGCAAAAAAGATCCTCGTATCGTGATGGTTGACAATTTCAAGGTAGAGATTGTGCCCGAGGGTGAGCTCCTCTTCATGTTCAACAATGACAAGCCGGGCGTGATTGGAAACATCGGAATGCTCCTCGGGAAAAATGACATCAATATTGCGAGGATGCATTTCGGGAGGGCAACTCCCGGCGGTATGGCCATATCTGTTGTAAGCATAGACGCCCATGCTTCCCCTCAGATAATCGATAAAATCAAGAAACTGCCGAACATTATCTCAGTGAAGCAGATCAGTTTATAAAGAGAGGTTTTAAGATGCCGAATGTAATAGTTTTGGGTTTGCAGTGGGGTGATGAAGGGAAAGGCAAGATTGTGGATGTTCTGTCAGAAAAGGCAGATGTGGTTGCACGATACCAGGGAGGACACAATGCGGGCCATACTGTTGTCATCAAGGACGAGAAATTCATTCTCCATGTCATTCCTTCGGGAATTCTTTATAAAGGCAAGAAGTGTCTGATCGGCAACGGTGTTGTTGTTGATCCTGCTTCACTGATTGGAGAGATAAACGGACTGAAAAAAAGGGGGGTGGAGATAAACAGTAAAAACCTTTTCCTGAGCAGAAATGCGCATGTCATTATGCCTTACCATATGGCTTTAGAAAGGGAAAATGAAAGGCTGATGGGGGCCAAAAGCATCGGCACAACCGGAAGAGGCATAGGGCCTGCCTACTGTGACAAGATCAACAGGACCGGAATCCGTATTGCAGACCTTCTACAGCCCGCATTTTTCAAAGAGAAATTGAAAGCGAACCTCTTTAATGTCAACTTCCTTCTTGAAAATCTCTATAAAACCTCCGGGTTTAGTGTTGGCGACATTTATAATGAATATATCGGCTACGCTGACAAACTTAAAGAATATGTAGCTGATACGGACATTATTATCAACGAGGCCATTTCCAGGAAAGGCAATATTTTACTGGAAGGGGCTCAGGGAACACTCCTTGATATAGACCACGGCACCTATCCGTATGTTACCTCGTCAAATCCCACTGCCGGAGGCGCATGCACCGGGCTCGGTATCGGTCCGACAAAGATCTCCAGGGTCTTAGGCGTGGTCAAGGCATATACAACAAGGGTAGGCGCGGGACCTTTTCCGACTGAGATCAAAGACGCTATGGGAGATGCGATCAGGGAGAAAGGCGGCGAATACGGAGCCACAACCGGCAGGCCGAGGAGATGCGGCTGGCTTGATATGGTGATACTCAGGCACTCTGCGAGGATAAACGGCCTGACAGGCATCGCCATTACGAAACTTGATATCCTGGATGGTCTTGAAACCATAAAAATCTGCACATCTTATAAACATAATGGAAAGACCTATAAAGAATTCCCAAAAGAACTCAACATTTTTCAGGAGTGTGAGCCTGTTTACGAAGAGACCAAAGGATGGACAGAGAGCACCATTGGTATAAAGGATTTTGAAAAGCTCCCGGATGCGGCAAAGGCATATGTGAAAAAGATCGAGAACATGCTCGGCGTTGAGGCGCATATAATCTCAACAGGACAGAGGAGAGACGAGCTTATTCAGATTCAAGAACAGTTTTGATGGAACGGGACAAGGAATATAAACGCACCAAAAGGTTTACCAAACGGCTTGAAGTTACCTTCAGTTCAGGCGTGCATAGTTACAGGGGCATATTAAGTAACGTTTCAGTAAGCGGATTGTTTATCAGGACAAACCGGGGTCTTGCGCCCGGAACGACTCTTGATATAGAGCTTATGCTGCCCGATAATACCATATCTTCGCTCAAGGGCATTGTAAGGAGGACCATCAAGACCCCGATAACAACCATGAAGAACGGAATGGGCGTTGAATTGATTCGGCAGGACGCAAAATATCAAAACTTCATAAAACCCTTTCTCGATGAAGCAGACCCCGAAACCGAACAGGAGATTGAAATAAGTCCGAAACCTGAAGCAGAACCGGAAAAGCCGCCTGTTCCGGAATTTCAGATAATCGGCTGCCCGAATTGCGGCGCTAAAAACAAAGTGTTAAGTAATAAGCTCTCATTCGGGCCAAAATGCGGCAAATGCGGAACACCTTTGCCGGTATCCATCCCCTGATCTCCAATATCCTGAACAGTATTTATCCTTCCGAATGTCCGGTATGCGGGAAAGCCGCCGATATATTCATACACTCGCCTGTCTGTAGTTCCTGCTGGTCACGGATAAGAAAATATACCGGCCCGTCATGCGGCATATGCGCTCTGCCCTTTATATCCGAATATGCGCAGCTCTGCGGGGGCTGCATGAAAAAAAGCCCGCCTTACGCCCGTGTAATCGCATATGGCCTCTATGAAGGCGTTCTGAAGGAGGCGATAAGCCGGTTTAAGTTTTACGGCCTCAGAAGACTCTCCCGGCCTCTTGGCGGGTTATTGCCGAATCTCCCGATTCCGGAGGCGGACGCTATAGTGCCGGTCCCATTAACGGCAAAGGGATTAAGGCAGAGAGGTTTCAATCAGTCATTGCTGATAGCACGGATTGTTTCAAAAAAGACCGGGATACCTCTTAATATCGATACTCTTTTAAAAATTAAGGAAACACCTCCACAGGTAGGGCTTTCTGCATCAGAAAGGCATAAAAACCTTGCCGGCGCTTTTACGGCCAAGGGAGCTATAAAAGGAAGCCGCATCCTGCTCGTTGATGATGTTGTGACCACCGGCGCAACGGCAGCCGCATGTTCAAAAGCTCTCCTGAAAGCAGGAGCACAAGAGATAAACGTACTTACTATTGCAAGGGCGGGGATGCTGTAATTCCTGTTTGTGAAGTAGTGTTTAGCCATCGTCGTGCCTGACCGGCATCATTTCTCTTACGCCTTGAAAATAGAGATTCCCGTCAAGCGTGGATGACGGAAAGTGCAAGGAATGTTGTTTTTCTTATGGCTGCAATATTTGTTAGAAGTTCTTATTGTTATTACAGTCTATTGCAAACATGTCACAATTGGCCGGATTGGGACAGACCCTTGTGCCTGCGATACCTGTGGCAACGGCAACAAAGCAAGGAGTGTTAACAGGTGATGCTGCCCATACGGGCGGGTTGGCTACCGGTGTATTTAACTGATTGTTCTGAATTGTTCTATAACTGAAACCCGCCCCACCTCCGGGACGAAAACCTCGTAGTTCGTCGATATCAGCATCATTTGCCGTATCCTGAATTACAGCGAGATTTGCATCACGAACAGCTGCGGTATTACCAGCAGCACCAAGATCTGCCGTATATCTTCCGTTCTCTGCAAAGAACTGCTCCTCAAGGAGTCTCAAATTTGCAAGGTTGCTGTATGCCTCTGTTCTTGCCGCCCTTTTCTGCTGACCTAAATATGCAGGGATTGCAATTACTGCAAGGATACCGATAATAGCCACAACTATGATAAGCTCAATTAAGGTAAATCCTTTCTTATTCATAAGAACCTCCTTTTTAAAATGATAATTTAATTCTTGTCTCCACCAAATCCTATCATTTTATCAATGATAAAAACAGGCCTTTTTCTCGTTTCATCAAAATTCCTCCACAGGTATTCACCAAGTATCCCCAGCATGACTAACTGCACTCCGGAGACCAACAGGAGGACAACCATCAAAGAGGCCCATCCCTCTACAGGTACGGAGAAAAATAACCTGTTGAATGTAATAAAAAAGGCATAAATAAACCCAAGGATTGCGATAAGTATTCCGACAACTGATATCATCCTGAGAGGAAAATATGAGAATGATACAAAAGTATCTATAAATAGTTTAATCTTTTTGCCAATCGTCCATTTTGAAACTCCCTTTTGCCTTGAACCTTTTCTATATTTAACTAATGTCTGTTTGAAACCACTCCAGAGTATCAGACCAAATATGGACGTGTTTTTCTCCTTTATGGAGATAACAGCATTTGCTACTTTCCTGTCTATGAGAAATACATCTGTTCCGCCTTCCGGCATATTTTTCAATGCATACCGTTTGACCAGTTTATAATATATTTTCGGAAAAAGCCTTGCAGGTTCTTTCTCCCATTCTCTTACACCGATGACAACCTCATATCCCTTTTTCCATTCGTTAATGAGAGTTTCTATGACCTCCGGCGGGTCCTGTAAATCTGCAGCTAAAAAGGTACATGCATCGCCTTTGGATCGCTCCATCCCTGCAAGGCATGCTGCATGACTTCCGAAGTTTCTTGAAAATCGTATCACCTTTACACGATTATCTTTTATTGATAGTTCCTCCAGTATCTGAAGAGAATTATCCGATGAACCGTCATCCACAAAGATAAATTCGAATGTATGTTCCGAGCTTTCCGTAACGTGCTTCAACCGTTCATATAAGGCAGGGAGATTATCTTCCTCGTTATAACTCGGGATTGTAATTGAGATAATGGCCATAAATCTTTATCGTTTCTTTAAGACCTTTGCCGGCACACCGGCTACAATGGTATTAGGCTCAACATCTTTTGTAACAACCGCACCTGCACCAACAATTGAACCTTCCCCTATTGTAACACCTGGTAGTATGACGGCATTTATACCTATATCACAGTTGCGACAGATTTTAACCGGTTTAATTATAAGGTCTGTCCGGATAATCGGCAAATCTTTAGGATCACCTGTGTGCTCTGAACCAAGAATCTTGGTGCCGGGCCCTATACCGACACAGTCATCGATGATAAGTGCTCTCGCATCAAAATAGGTATAAGGTCCAATCCATACCTTATTGCCTATCTTACAATATCCGTCGTGACGTGCCTGAATAAAAGCATACTTTCCCAAAAAGACGCCATCTCCCAGTTCTATGGTTTCAGGGTGAGCAAATGATACGAATGCGGAAACCGTTACATCATTGCCGAAACTTTTACAGAGACTCCTGAGGAGTATCTTCCTCATAAGAGAATCAAATTTTGTATCGCTGCATGTAAATCGTTCATAAAGAGAAAGTCGCTCCCCTATTATTAGATCCTTCTTGAGATGTTGAGCAAATTCTAATTCAAAGCCGGCGTCTTCCTTGATCTCCTTTACACCAAAAAATGCTTTAACAATTTTTTCCATTATTCACTATAATAGTATTTCTTTTAATGAGTTCGTGATATACGATTGCTCTTCACTGCTCAGAGTCGGATATAGGGGTAAGAGAACGGTATTCATCGTTATTTTTTCAGTAGTTGGAAGCGATAGTTTTGAATAGCCTTTGTAGTAAGGCTCCATATGAATTGCCATGATTCCTCTCCTGGTAGCTATCCCTTTTTCAAGTAGTTTTGACATAAGCATATTCCTGTCAACAGGGGCTGATTCAAGAAGTTCTATCCAATAGGACTGGTAATTATGAAAGGCATATGTTGGGACCTGAGGCACTCTTACATAAGGGATTTTGCTTAATTCTTCATCATATATCCCGGCTATCTGCCTCCTCATTTTTATGATAAAAGGAAGTCTTTTTACTTGTTCAAGCCCCATCGCAGCCTGAATATCCGTCATTCTGTAATTATATCCTAAATCCGGATAGGTCTCTATGATAATCTTGTTCGCTACATGTCTTTCAATATCTGATACAGACATGCCATGATGTCTGAATCTCCTGAGTCTTGCCGCTATGTCAGGATCATCCGTGGTTATCATTCCACCTTCACCTGTAGTTATAATTTTTCTCGGATGGAAGCTGAAACAGGCAATATTGCCATGTCCTCCTATTTTCTTGCCTTTATATTCTGAACCGATTGCACAAGCTGCATCCTCTATCACTATCAAATTATACTTATTAGCTATTTTTTGAATAGAATCTAAATCAGCGGGCAGGCCCATCTGGTGGACAGGCATAATAGCCTTAGTCTTTTTTGTAATTGCTCCTTCAATCTTTTCAACATCTATGTTGCATGTCTCCGGGTCTATATCTGCAAAAACAGGCATTGCATTACAATAGACTACGGAATTGGCAGTTGCTATAAAAGAAAGAGATGGTACAATAACCTCATCTCCAGGTCCGAGGCCGGATACGGCAATCGCTGCGTGCAGGGCAGTTGTGCAGGATGTAGTTGCAACCGCATATCGAGCACCAACATACTCGGCAAATCGTTCTTCAAATTCGGCTACTTTTGGGCCTTGAGAGACCCACCCGCTTTCTATAACCTGTGATACAACCTGCTTCTCTTCTTCTCCTAAATAGGGTTTTGTTATCGGAATATTAAACATTTTCCTTACCAATTAAAGACTATTTCCTGCTTCAGGAGACTTGAAACATCGTATTTTTTTGAATGAAACCAATCAATAAAAAGACCTGTCCCCTTTTCTATGTCTATCTCGGGACTAAAGTCAAAGAGTTTCTTTGCTTTTGAGATATCAGCATAGTGTCTTATGACATCTCCAGGCCGCTTTTGCTCATAAACAGGCTTGATATCTTTCTTCCCGAGTTTGTTTGCTAGCATAACGGCAAGTTCATTGATGCTTACTTCCCGTCCTCGTGCAATATTTACAGCCTGGCCTATCATAGAATCGCATTCAGATGCCATAACAATTCCTTTTACGGTATCAGAGACATAGGTAAAGTCCCTTGTGTGAGTTCCATCACCAAATATTACAGGCGGCATGTTATTAAGGATTCTCAAAACGAATCTTGGAATAACCTCACCATAAACTCCCTGCAAATGTTCTCTTGGACCATATGTATTGAATGGTCTTACCACCATGGATTCAAGACCGTATGTTCGAAAATACGCTAAGGCATATAATTCACCGGCAAGTTTGCTTGCACCATAAACAGTTGTCGGCTCACATGTATGTATTTCATTCATAGGGACATGTAGTGCAGTCCCGTACACTTCTGATGATGAAACATAAATAAATCTTTTAACGGAATTTTCGAGGCTTGCCTTTAAAAGGTTCAAAGTCCCTGTTACATTGACCTCATGGGTAACGTCAGGATTTTTTATTGAAACTCTTAGACACTGTACAGCGAGGTGGTAAACTACATCTATATTCTTAGCGATATTGAAGAGAAGGTCTTTATCTCTTATATCACCTGTTATAATCTCTACGTTGCCTTTCCCCGCATGATGCACAATATTTTCTTGTTCCCCTGATGAAAAATCATCCAGAATTACAACATGATTCTTCTTTGCAAGCTCATCCACAAGGTGACTGCCAATGAAACCGGCACCGCCGGTTACCAGTACTTTCATATCAACTATTTTCAAAAAAAACACCTCAAATTATTCTATTCTTTTAGAATCTATTACCGTAAAAATCTTCTATCTTTTCTGCAACATATGCCTGACTGTCCTGTTCAAGCTCCGGGTATATCGGAATAGAAAGTATCTCAGAGCATGCAGACTCAACTTCCGGGAAGTCACTCTTTTTATATCCCAGATTCCTTGCCGCTTCCTGCAAATGTATTGGTGTCTTATAATGTATTCCTGTGCCTACCCCTTTATTATTGAGATATTCCTGAAGCGCATCTCTCTTTTTACTCCTCACTACATAGAGATGATAAACATGTTTTCTATCCTCAGCCTCTTCCGGTAACAGTAAGGGTGTGTTTTGTAAGAGTAGAGTATACTGTTTTGCTATCTCCCTCCTTTTCGTATTGTATTCGTCAAGATATTTCAGCTTTATTCTCAATATAGCTGCCTGTATTTCATCAAGCCTTCCATTATATCCAAAAACGGCATGCTCATACTTTGATCTGTGACCATGATTGCGATACAGTTTTATTGTTTCGGCTATTTCATCATTATTAGTTGTAACCATCCCGCCTTCTCCATAGCCTCCGAGATTCTTTGTGAAATAGAAACTAAAACAGCCTGCATCGCCCAAAGAACCTGCTTTTTTACCTTTATACAAGGCGCCGTGTGCCTGGCATGCATCCTCAATGACAGGAATACCGTATTTTTTTGAAATCTCCATTATTGGTTTCATGTCTGCTGCCTGTCCGTACATATGAACAGGGATTATAGCCTTTGTCTTCCCGGTTACTTTTTTTTCTATGCCTTCCGGATCTAAGGTATAGGTTAAAGGATCTATATCAATAAAAACAGGTTTAGCGCCAATAGCTGCAACCGCTTCTGCAGTTGCAAAAAATGTATGTGGTGATGTTATAACCTCATCTCCCTCTTTTACTCCGCATGCCAAAAGAGCAAACTGTATCGCTTCCGTGCCGGAGCCGACGCCTATTGCATATTTAGTATTACAATATAAAGCGAATTCATTTTCGAGTGCTTGACAGTTGGGGCCCAAACAAAGATTCATGCCGCTCAAAACATCCTCTATAGCCTTCATTACCTCATCTTTAACAGGTTTAAATCCTGCTTTTAAATCAACCAATGGTATATTTCTCATCATAGAAATTCATTTCGAGTTATTTTTTTCATACGGAGGCCACATGTATGGCCTTTCAAAAAATCCTTTCACACAGGTAAGCTGATCAACCATTTTTATTACCTTTGCAGGATTCCCTGCAACAACACTATTTTCAGGCACATCCTTTGTTACTACAGAACCGGCCCCTACAAGACTGTTTCTGCCAATTCTGATACCAGGCAAAATAGTAGCATTAGCACCGATCCTTGCGAAATCTTCAACTATTGCCCCTTTTTTACATTCCTTATATTTGGGACAGCCCATCGGATGAGGATCATCTGTGAATACCACATGAGGTCCGATAACAACAAACTCGCCTATTGTTACCATTTCCAAAAAACAATTGCTGTGAATACGGCTGTTGTCTCCTATCCTGTTACCAAATTCAAGCACTGAATTTGTCCCTATACTTACATTGTTCCCAATGATGTTGTCCTCTCTTATAGAGATGCCCTGACCCGTCTGAAAATTGTCACCGATCTCGGTTCCGGCATAAATTGTGCTGAAGGGTCTTATCTGACATCTACTGCCAATCTTTAATGGAAATTCACCCGGCTGAGCTCCACGTGGCGGTTTTCCGATGATTGACGGTGGTTCAATCAATACTCCGTCACCAAGAATGACATTAAGATATATGAGATTAATCATAAAGTTACCTTTATCCCGCCCTTTTTGATAGATTTGTCGGCTGCCTCAAGTATTCTGATGGTCCGTAATCCTGACTCCCCATCGGTTATTGGATTTTTGTTATTACTTATACAGTCAACTAAATGATCAATCAAAACCTTTAATGCTTCCGCATGATCTATCCTGGGTGCATACATATCCCCTATCCTGTATTGGATAATGTTTTGATAGATGAGTTTTTTATCAGCCTTCGTGAGTATTATTCCTTTATCATAAATCTTTATTTTTTCAGCAGGGTCAAGATCATCAAATACCACCATCTTTTTGCTCCCGCCAATAATTATCCTCCTTATCTTCACTGGAGACATCCAGTTTAAATGAAAGTGTGCCATAAGTTCGCCGTCGAACTTCACAGTTACATAGGCTATATCTTCTATGCCGTTACCTGTATGGCTTCCTCCAATAGCTACTACACTCCTGGGTTTTTCAGAAATGATATGATCCATGATAGAGATATCATGCGGTGCAAGATCCCACACTACATTTACATCCGGCTGAAATAAACCCAGATTAACCCTTACCGAATCAAAGTAGTATAGATCACCCAGTTCCCCGGATGACACAAACTCCTTCATTTTTCTTATTGCCCCTGTATAGATGAACGTATGATCAACAAAAAGGATAAGATTTTTCTTTCTGGAAAGGGCAATAAGTTTTTCAGCTTCTTTCACACTCGCTGTAAGAGGCTTTTCAATAAGAAGATGCTTCCCGGCTTCGAGCGCCTCTTTGGCAAGATTATAATGCGTTTGAACAGGGGTTGCAATAGCTATCAACTGAAGCTCCTTGTCTCTGAGCAGGTCTTTATAATTTTTGGTCGGAATGACGGAAGGGTATCTCAGTTTTATTCTTTCGAGTGTTTCGTCTTCTAAATCACAGACATATTTTAGATGTGTATGATAGTTCTCATTAAAATTCCTGATGAGATTCGGTCCCCAGTAACCACAGCCTATTACACCGACTTTAATGCTTTTCATCTTTGTCTTTTAGTTCGGATTTTATTCGGGCAACCATATCGTGAGCATACTGTTCTTTCGGGAATCTTTGCAGGGCGTATTCGTAAGCAGTTAGGGCATCATTCAGCCGGCCCATACTATAGAAAGTCTTACCGAGTGTGGTGAGATATTTAGGATTAGACTGTTTGTAAATTGCCATCTGTGCAGCTACCATAATCACTGTACTATAGACCTGGTCTTTTTGTAATCTAAATTTTTCTATTATAGTACTATTTTTCGGAATATTCCTAATAAAAACGAAAGCCATGGGCTCGGCATAAACAGGCGCCCAGTCATCGTCCTCTGTCAATGTCAAAAGGAGCTTTGGTACGTTTCCATAAACATCAAGCGTCTCAATCACAACAAAGTTTATATCATAGTTTTTCAGTAATCTCTTCCAGAGAGGTTTTTTCCCTTTGGTCGGTTCCTTGCCTGAAAGGGATTCTACGGTATTCGCTATCCACGCAAATTCCTGTTGTACCGTATAGTTCAGCCAGCGGGTATCAATAAAGGTTTTTTTCCAGGGATACAATCTCCAGGCAATATAACCTCCATATGTGGCAGTGTTCAGCATGTTTCCTTCGAGTTTATTTTCTTCGACGAAATCGACTGTTCCTTCAGGCACAAACGATCCTCTTGCTACATCCATCTGCAGCCACTGAAATTTAACGACGCCAACAAAAAAGATAAGGGAAGATATTAAAGCAAAGACGGCAAAAGCAGTATGTATTTTAGTAAAAGTTTTTTCGGAGATTCTTGTGAATAATTGTCGGACAAGAATATCAGTTTCCTTGCCGAGCACGATTGCGGCAATAGAAACATAATAAATTGTATACCGGCCTGATTTTACAGCCATGATGAAAAGTCCGGCAAGGAGTATTACATTGGTGACATCAATTTTTCTGTTTCGAAGCAAAAGGATAACGGGGAAAAGCACAACTAACAAAACATATCCGTAGTCTATGCTTGAAAGCTTATTAAAATAAAGGACGAAGGGAGATTGATATTCCTGTATGCCTGTTTCCAGAAACTTATACTTCGGAGAGAGGGCGATGGAAAAGGCCTCCCATCCTGTAGGATTAATATACGAAGCCCCCAGAGCCAAAATTGTAACAATATAGAATAATGATATTTCCTGTTTCGTGTAGTCAGCTTTTTTTAAAATAATTTTTATACCCTCAAAAATCATATATATGCCGATAATACCTACACCAATAATAAAGCCGCCATGGAGATTGGCCCAGAGAAGCATCAGAGGTATGAGCAGTAATATTATCTTTGTCTTCTTTTGTTTAAACTCCTCAAGCATGATAAAGGTCAGGACTGTGAAGAGTATGGTGAATAATACCGGGCGTTCCCCTGTGAAACGGGTTAAGTCGAGATATACAAAAAAGATGAACACAAATATGATATAGAAGCTGACCTTCATGCGCATCAGTCTCCACAGCACCAGGAGAAGCACCATGAACAGGATTAACGCTCTGAGAGCGATAATCCCCTTCGGACCAAATAAATCAAATATCAAATAGAAAATTGTCTGGCCAAGCCAATACTGCTTTAACAGGAAGTTCTCTCTCCCGGGAAGCAGGTTTTGGTTTTCCTCTCGGTTGGCTGTGAATGAAAAGGGGTCTCTGTCCGGTATAGTGCCTGTTTCCACGATGTACTTTCCGGTAGCGATGTGCCACCAGAAGTCGGAATCAAAGAGTTTTACTGAAAGGTAAACATAGAAAAAAGTGCTCAGTAGAATTACAAAAGCAAAGATTATGATAAGGAGGTTTTTTTTATTCATGAATACCGTCTGAGGCGTTCAACTGGAACATCAGTCGGAATAGACTGTCTTATTGTGGAGCACACCCATCTTATCCGATGAGATGATCTGGAGAAAGGCAGCCCCCGCTCCATTCTGGGCAATGGCGACTTGGTTAAGTGCAGAGGTATTCACTGTTCCTGCGGTAAATAGGCTCTGTTGAGGGTTCCATGGAGATCTCTCTGCATACTGGCTCCGTCTTGCATTCACAAATGCATCGTCAAGGGTAACTCCGTTGAGCCAGCTACCCATCTGGCTGTTAGTCGTGTCAGCAGCGGTTATCTGACCATCGCCAGTTGAATCAACTTCGATTAGAGTTGCCTGTAATCCCGCAACACCTTTGATTGCAGAGTGAAGCCACGCCTGCAGTTCCGGTTCGCTTGCTGTCGACACCCGAATGATCGAGCCTTTTCTCCCTCTCTCCTGCATGCCAAGGTATCCGGGGATTGCTATTGCTGCAAGGATACCGATGATTGCTACAACGATCAGGAGTTCAATCAGGGTGAAGCCATTTTCATTGGTCTTTTTCATCGTATTTATATTGTTTAGAATAGACATGTTAATATGTACTCATTATTTCCTGCATAAAAATCAGGCCCGGCGCGGCGCCGGGCCTGTATATACATCCGTAGTTTAATCTGAATAGAGTGTCTTATTGTGGAGCACACCCATCTTGTCAGATGCGATGACCTGGAGAAAGGCAGCCCCCGCTCCATTCTGGGCAATGGCGACTTGGTTAAGTGCAGAGGTATTCACTGTTCCTGCGACAAATAGGCTCTGTTGAGGGTTCCATGGAGATTTCTCTACATACTGGCTCTGTCTTGCATTCACAAATCCCGCGCCAAGGGTACCGTTGTTGAGCCAAATACCCATCTGGCTATTTGTCGCGTCAGCAACGGTTATCTGACCATCGCCAGTTGAATCAACTTCGATTAGACCGCCCTGTGTTCCAGAGACGCCCTTCAATGCTGAATTCAGCCATCCCTGAAGTTCCGGCTCTATTGCTGATGAAGCCCTTGTTACCGCACCTTTTCTTCCTCTCTCCTGCATACCGAGATATCCGGGGATTGCTATTGCTGCAAGGATACCGATAATCGCTACGACGATCAAAAGTTCGATAAGGGTGAAGCCTCTTTCATCCCTTTTCTTCATCTGTTCAATTGTTTTAAACATCTTTTCCCCCTTGTTAAAAATTATTTGTAATTCGCCATTAGTCATTAATCAAAGATAATGACCACCTTTAACCCCGCATTAAAATCTTCCTTTGCTGCATCACCTCCTTCAGTTTCGCTTTCTCTTATAAAAGCAATCATCATGCCAAACCCTAAGACAGGTGCAATGCAATTGTTACTATACTAAAAATTTATAAAATTATCAATACGTTATATGGTTTACTTCTACTAAAATTCTAATTTTTAATTAAACAGGGCCACTATTTTATGAGACCTGAAAAGCTATCGTGCTGACAAAAAATGTCAGTCATGATGCCTATCATGGACTTTTTTATTCCCAACTGTTTGCATCCTTATTCTCGCCTTCACCGCCCGGTGAACCATCGGCTCCATAGGTAATAATGTCATAATCGCTGTGCTGGCCCGGTGATTCATAGTGATACGGCCTGCCCCATGGATCATTTGGTACGCCTTTTTTCAGATATGGTCCATCCCATCCATTTATTCCCGGATTGGTTTGGAGGGCATTAAATCCTTCCGTTGTCGTAGGGTATCTGCCTGTTTCCATCCTGAACTGATCGAGGGCCTGTCCAAGCAGCTCTATCTGAGTTTTTGCCGTACTTGTTTTTCCCTTGCCAACCTTTGAGATCAATTTCGGGTAAACAAGGGCTGCCAGCATGCCGAGGATGACCATTACCACGATGAGTTCAACAAGGGTGAACCCTCTCTTATTGAAATATGCTGCCTTTTCCTTAGTCCTCACCTGTTCCTCCTGATTGTATTGTCGAAATTTAACCACAGAAAATAAGTTAAACGCTATTTTATCCCTTTCCTCTGTAAACCGGTTTCAAATTTATTCTCTTTACATGTATTGTACAACAAAAATATTATCAAATAAAAAGGGCGCCGTCAAATAGAATGAACTCGTAAAAAGTCGTCATTCCCGCGAAGGCGGGAATCCAGGTGCGCGCAACTTCTTGAAAAGAATGGATTCCCGATTAAGGACTTCGGGAATGACAGCCATGAAAAGGACTTTTTGCGATGTTGTCAAAATAGAGCTTTACCAATAATTGTTGCAGATGCTAAAATTTTTGCAATCTTATGGGGTATCAGAGTATAAAAAAATGGCCTGAAGGCGAAAGACCGAGAGAGCGGCTCCTGAAATACGGCGCCCGGACCCTCTCTGATGCCCAGCTTCTTGCTATTATACTCCGCACCGGAGGGGGCGGGAAAAGCGCATTAGATCTTGCGATGGAGATGCTGAATTCTTTTGAGAATATGAGGGACATCGAGCAGGCAGCCGTACCGGAATTCTCGGGTTTCAAAGGTATGGGAAGCGCAAAGATCGCCCAAATAAAAGCTGCCTTTGAACTTGGCAGGCGTCTTCTTGGAGAATCAAATGCGAGAGGACCCCAATTTTTGTCAGGAAATGACGTTTACCTTTATTACAGTCAGCTATTAAGCAGCATTAAAAAAGAAGTATTCCACTGCGCGATGCTGGATGCAAAAAACAGGATATTCAGAGACAGCTGCATATCGGAAGGCACACTTACCAATTCGCTCATACATCCCCGCGAGGCATTCAGGGATGCTATTAAGGAATCCGCAGCCTCGGTCATATTTGTCCATAACCATCCGAGCGGTGATCCGGCCCCAAGCCGTGAGGATATCCTTATTACGGAGCGGCTTGTTGATGCAGGCGATATAATAGGCATAAAGGTCCTTGATCATGTCATAATAGGAGACGGCGGATTTACGAGCATGATGGAAAAAGGATACATAAAAGGAAAATAACCAAGTCAAAATTGATGAACTCGTAAAAAGTCGTCATACCCGCGAAGGCGGGTATCCAGTCTTTCCAATGGGTTCTGGATCCCCCGGTCAAGCCGGAGGATGACAAACCATGACTTTATACACAGACTCTAATTAATTGCTAAGGAGTTCATAAGTAGAGCCACACCCCCTCTCCCGCCAGGGGAGAGGGGACCAATTATTTCCCCTCCCTTGAGGGGAGGGGATTGAGGGGAGGGTGTTTAAATGTGTCCTTACTTATGAAGTCATTAGTAATTGCTTTTTATTTATGTTTAGGGTTTAGAAATTAGTTGTGGGAATTTTTTTATGAAGGGAGGTTTTATGGCGCGTATTAAAAAAGCGATTATCAGTGTGTCCGACAAAAAAGGATTGGTAGATTTTGCAAAAGAGTTAAGCGCAATGGGCATTGAGATACTGTCAACAGGAGGAACGGCCAGGGTTTTAAGGGACGCGGGAATTCCTGTAAAGGATGTATCGGAACATACCGGCTCGCCGGAGATGCTTGACGGGAGAGTCAAGACCCTTCATCCAAAGGTGCATGGCGGCCTGCTCTCCAGACGGGACAACCCAAAAGATATGGAAGAAATAAAGAAGTACGGAATTGAATTGATTGATATGGTAGTGGTCAATCTCTATCCCTTTGAAGAGACCATATCAAAACCCGGCGTCACCTTCGATGATGCTATCGAGAACATCGATATCGGAGGACCGACAATGCTGCGTTCGGCGTCTAAGAATTTTAAGGATGTTGCCGTTGTTGTTGATCCCGCAGATTATGAGCCGATCATTAAAGAGATGAAGAGTCGGAACAGCGACCTGAGCTATAGTAAAAGGCTGGAACTTGCAAAAAAGGTCTTTAAACATACTTCAAGGTACGATACGATCATTGCGGATTATCTGACGAAGATAACTGAAAAGATCTAAACGTTGCATAAACGGCAGGGCTGACACGATGAAAAGTCTTCTAATGCGACAACTGACTATATTCCGAACACATAAATGCGGATCTAACCTGCAGTGTCTTTCAAAAAAAGGCCGGGGCGCTGTATTAAAGTACATTAAGGTGTCGCTACAAGACCTTTTCATCGCATCAGCCCTGCCGTTTGTAATAAGTTTTTGCAACGGGTTAAAAGAAATAACCGATAGAAAGAGGTTCTATTGAAAGTTCTTGTTTTAGGCGGAGGGGGCGTTGAACATGCCGTTGTATGGAAACTCTCCCAAAGCAGGCATATAGACAGGATTTACTGCAATCCCGGAAATGCAGGCATTGCCGGGATTGCCGAATGTATTGACGTAAACCCTCATAATGCGGGAGCCCTCATTGATTTTGTGAAATATGAATGGATTGACCTTACCATTGTCAGTTCTGAAGAATTTCTTTCCAAGGGTGTTGTCGACGTTTTTGAACGGGAGGGATGCAAGGTATTGGGCCCTAACAGAACGGCATCCCGGTTAAGGTCCGGCAGGGTATTCTCAAAAGACCTGATGAGGCTTTACCGTATCCCGACCCCGGAATATAAGGTCTTTTCATCATTTACTCTTGCAGAGGATTATGTCAGGCTCAAGGGAGCGCCCATCGTAATCAAGACGGACGGACATACTGAAAACAAAGGTATTTTTTCCGCGCAGACAGTGGAAGAAGCGGTGCATGTCCTCAAGCTGGTCATGAAAGATAAGCTTCTCGGGGATGACGGCAGACAGGTAATTATTGAGGAAGGTCTAAAGGGAGAGAGGGTATCTTTTGTATTCCTGACGGATGGAACCACCATAAAACCATTGGCAAGTGTGAAAAAATACGTTACTAATGATATATGTTCAAAAGCAACCGGAGGTTTTAGCCCCGCATCTGTTGATGGAAAAAGCCTTGAAAATGTTGTCATGTATAAAACCATACCCCATTTGTTAAAGGCCCTTGTTTCGGAAGGCATAGCATTCAAAGGCATTATCTCTGCTGAAGTGCTTATAAAAGATGACAAGGTCTCTATCTTTGATATCAATTGCGGCTTTGAATATTTAGACGCCCAGACCATCCTGCCGAGACTGAAAACGGACCTTACAGAGATATTGATGGCAGTTATGGAAGAAAGGCTTTCTGAAACGAACGTGGAATGGAAAATGGAGCCCTCTGCATGCATTATGATTTCCGCAAAAAATTCTCCGCAGGAAACCGTGATCAGCGGACTTAACGAAACAGATAAGGATACCTTTATCTTTCATGAAAACACGGCATTCATTGGCAAGGATATCGTCGCTACCGGTGAACAGGTCCTCGGTGTAACAGTTCTTGGATCGGATGTAGATGAAGCAAAGAGGAAAGCCTGTAACGCGGCAGAAAAAATAAGTTTTGATGGAAAGGACTATGAAAATTTCTGAAGGAGATGATATGAAACCACAGGTTTTAATAATCATGGGAAGTGATTCCGATCTGCCGGTTATGGAAATTGCCGGTGAATTGTTGAAAAAATTCGGGATCCCTTATGAGATGACCATCGTCTCTGCACACAGAACGCCGGGACGCGCTGTGAGACTTTCCGTTGAAGCGGAGAAAAAGGGTATTGATGTTATAATCGCGGGCGCCGGCATGGCGGCCCACCTTGCCGGAGTGATCGCCGCCCATACAACTCTCCCGGTAATAGGAGTGCCCATAGACTCTTCTTCGCTCAAGGGTCTTGACTCGCTTCTTTCTACGGTCCAGATGCCTCCGGGTGTGCCTGTTGCAACCATGGCAATCGGCAAGGCAGGCGCAAAAAATGCCGCGATCCTTGCAGCACAGATAATCGCCGTAAAAGATAAGGGAATGACTAAAAAGTTAATGGAATACAAAAAGCAAATGGCACAGGAAGTGGAGCAAAAGGCAAAAGCATTAAAAGGCAATAAAGACAGGTAATGAAGGTCCATCTGGATTGTTTCCCATGCTTTTTGCGTCAGTCTCTTATCGCCTTGCGGCTTGGTACTGACGACGAGGCATTGCAGGAAGCGGTATTAAAAAGCACTCTTGAATATATACGGGACACCGACACCTCGCAACCGCCTGCCTATACTACTACCTTTATTCACAGAAAAATCCGCCAGATGCTGGGGAAAGATCCATTCCTGGAGATAAAAGCGCGTTATAACAGGATCGCTCTCAATCTCTATCCTTCGATGAAAGCCTTGATGGATAAAAGCCCCGACCCTTTATGTACCGCTGCAAGGCTGGCGATTGCCGGCAATATAATAGACTTCGGGATATTTACTTCTGTAGACATAGAAGGGACCGTTGACAGGGCGCTGAATACGAATTTGGCTGTTGATGATTATGCTGCATTCAGAGATGCAGTTGCCGATACGGATGAAATTCTTTATTTGACCGATAATGCAGGAGAGATCGTATTTGACAGGCTGCTCATAGAACATTTAACGGCGTCGGGTAAAAAGATCAGGGCCGTTGTAAAGGGTTCGCCGGTCATCAACGATTCAACTATGTTTGATGCGGAAGAATCAGGCCTGACAAAAATTTGCGAGGTTATTGAAAACGGCTCAGACGCCGTAGGCACAATCCTTCCGTGGACGTCCTCCGGATTTCAAAAGGCATTCAGCGCCGCCCGGCTCATTATCAGCAAAGGACAGGGAAATTTCGAGACCCTTGCGGGGATTGACAAGAATATATTCTTCCTCTTTCAGTCCAAGTGCCATGTGATTTCCAACGAACTCGGCCTGCCGCAAAGCGCCATGCTCCTTAAAAAATCCTGATTTTCATAGATTCAGGTTGTGTAAGGATTATGATTTGGCTTGAATATCCTCTATAGCCTCTTTTGCAATAATCCTTACGTTTTCATTTTCATCGGATATAATCTCTTGCAGCGAGGGGACAACCTCTCTGTCACCAATCGTTCCGAGAATATATGCCGCATCCCCTCTGATGACGGGATTTTCATGTTTCAGCAGGAAAAGTATCCGGGGGATAGTTTTCTTCACATTCTCCGGATCTTCAAGAATCAGTGTTTCCAGAAGGGCCGTAACTCCGATCCTGACCCTCATCCTCTCATCCGTCATCAGGTCGGTAATTAATTCATAGAGGTTCTTGTCGTGCTTAAACATATCGATAATGTTGTCAAGCAGCCCCCCCTCCATGTAATCTGCTATCATTTTTTTCAGGTCCGAATTGTCCGTAATTCCCTTTTCCACGGTTGATATAATAGCATAAAAATACCCCGGTCTATAGCGGTTTTATTGTATAATTTCCTAATCAAGATCAAAAAAGGATTTAGCGCATGAAAATCTATAATACGCTTTCAGGCAAAAAAGAAGAATTTGTACCGCTGATTCCCGGCAAGGCAGGCATATATGCATGCGGTGTGACCGTATACGACCATTGCCATATCGGGCATGCACGCAGCGCCATTGTCTTTGATGTTATCAGGAGATATTTGAAATACAAGGGATTAAATGTCACCTATGTCAGGAATTTTACGGATATTGACGACAAAATAATAAGAAGGGCCCATGAGGAAGGCATTCCCTGGGATGCGGTAGCAGGTAAATATACGGATGAGTATTACAGGGATATGGACATGCTTGGAGTCGGGAGGGCTGATATTGAGCCTAAAGCAACGGACTATATTCCTGAAATGATAAATATAGTACAAGGTCTTATCGGCAAAGGCCATGCTTATGAGAGCGACGGCAGCGTCTATTTTGCGGTCGGGAGTTTCAGGGATTACGGCAAGCTCTCAAAGAGGGATATGGAGGAGATGATGGCGGGCGCACGGGTTGAAGTGGATGAGAGAAAGAAAAACCCGCTGGACTTTGCCTTATGGAAAAAATCAAAAGAAGGCGAACCATACTGGGAAAGCCCCTGGGGCCCGGGCAGACCGGGATGGCATATCGAGTGTTCCGCCATGTCCGTAAAACATCTCGGTGAAAGCTTTGATATCCATGGAGGCGGGGCAGACCTGCTCTTCCCCCATCATGAAAACGAGATCGCCCAGTCCGAAGCGTTTACGGGGAAGACCTTTGCAAAATACTGGGTCCACAACGGGTTCATCACCATCAATAAAGAAAAGATGTCTAAGTCCCTCGGAAATTTTTTTACCATCAAGGAAGTCCTTGAAACCTTTGATCCCGAAGTGGTCAGATTTTTTCTGCTTTCGACCCATTACAGAAGCCCGATAGAATTTTCGGATGAAGTATTGCGTGAAGCTGAGAGCACCCTCGACAGATATTATACGACGGTCCTGCGGATTCAGGACTATCTTGAAAAACCCGGGGAGGAAAAAGCTGATTTCACGGCAGCAGGAAAAGACTTCAGCAAAGTGGTCCATTCCTTCAAGGAAAAGTTTGAGGCTGCAATGGACGATGATTTCAATACGGCGCTTGGACTCGGACATGTTTTTGAATTGATAAAAGAAACGAACAGATTCCTGGACGGGAAACCGTCAGGTCCAAAAGACGGAGAGCTTTTGCTGAAGGCGGAGGAACTTCTTTCCGTGACAGGCAATGTACTTAATCTTTTCAATAGAACGCCTCACGCCTGGTATCTGTCGTTAATGAAGGTCGGGAACATCGGTTTATCGGAAGATTATATACTTGGGAAAATAGAAGAGCGCCGGGCAGCCAGACAAATAAAGGACTGGCTCCTTGCGGATGCCATACGAAAAGAGCTTGAAGAAAAAGGGGTCATCCTTGAAGACAAGAAGAACAGGACAGACTGGAAGATTAAAACCGGCTCATGAGTGGATATACGGACTAAACCCGGTCCTTGAGGCAGTAAGGGCCGGTAGAAAGATAAATAGTATCTTTTTGTCTTCCGGAAGACATGAAAAGATATACGAGATAAAAAAAGAAGCGGAGTCAAGAAATATCCCGATAAAAATAGCGGACCCCGGTTTTTTCGACGGCGCATTCGGAAAAGGCCACCAGGGGGTTGCAGCGGAAGTTGCGGCAAAGGAATACATATCTCTTGATGAATTGCTTGAAATCCCCGCGGAGAAGAATGAACTTCCATTTTTTCTGGTGCTGGATTGTCTTGAAGACCCGAGGAATTTTGGGGCGTTACTGCGTGTAGCCGATGCCGCAGGCATCCATGGAATTGTTTTGCAATCTTACAGATCCGTTAATCTCAGCGCTGAAGTTGCAAAGGTATCCGCAGGCGCCGTCGAGTATGTCCCTGTTACGATGCTGCCGAATATAAAACATGCCATCAATGAAATGAGAAAAAATGGTATAATGATTGTCGGAGCGGAGGCAGGCGCAGAGAATACGCTTTGGGATGTCGATTTGAATGTTCCGCTGGCTGTTGTTATCGGGTCCGAGGGGAAGGGAATCAGGCAGTCAGTCCGTACGTTATGCGACGTACTTGTGAACATCCCGATGAGGGGCAGGATAAATTCCCTGAATGTTTCTGTTGCCACCGGCATATTCGTTTTTGAGATTTTGCGTCAAAGAATGAACAAATAGGCAAAAATAAGAGATTAAGCTTAGTTTTGCCATATATTCTTGAATTTCTGCAATTGACCTTTTTATAATAAATATTGTTTAATTGAGATTCTGACAAAAAGGGGTTACTGTTGTCTTTTTCCGCCCCGGAGATGATTAGAGAATGTAATGAAGCCACCGTAGCTCAGATGGTAGAGCAGCTGATTTGTAATCAGCGGGTCGGGGGTTCGATTCCCTTCGGTGGCTCCAGGGAGAGGTTCCCGAGTGGCCAAAGGGAGCAGACTGTAAATCTGCCGGCGAAGCCTTCGGAGGTTCGAATCCTCCCCTCTCCACCAGCAAATTTTGCTATGCAAAATTTACAGTGAATAGTTATAAGTGAATAGATAAAAAGTATAAACAGTTTTAACGGTTTCATTAAGGTTTTAAACTATTTACTGACCACTATTCACTAATAACTATAGTTAGTGCGGGAGTAGCTCAGTGGTAGAGCGTCAGCCTTCCAAGTTGAGGGTCGCGGGTTCGAATCCCGTTTCCCGCTCCATAACGGCTTAAACGGCTTGAGAGGTTTGAGCGCCCATGTAGCTCAGTCGGTAGAGCACATCCTTGGTAAGGATGAGGTCACCGGTTCGATCCCGGTCATGGGCTCCAAGAAATGTTGTATAAATGAATTAATATTATTATAGAGAAGCAAGCTTAACAAGGAGGGAATATGGCAAAGGCAAAATTTGAGAGGGTAAAGCCTCATGCGAACATAGGAACGATCGGGCATGTAGACCACGGCAAGACGACATTGACGTCGGCAATCACGAAGGTATTGGCGA
>Ga0265292_1000794_pt1 | contig 35672 bp, 24 predicted proteins | sample Munlanlewell296A_FD_189080 | JGI IMG/M metagenome (GOLD analysis project Ga0265292, IMG submission 189080) | Leachate microbial communities from a municipal landfill in Southern Ontario, Canada - Leachate well 296A | ecosystem: Engineered > Solid waste > Landfill > Unclassified | place: Canada... | reverse complement strand
TGGCACTTTACTATCCTCACTATAACCAACCAGCTGCTCATTCACCCATACATAAAATGCCGAGCTTACTGCTCCAAAATGGAGGAAAACCTCTTTATTCTTCCAGTCGGAAGGAACTTTGAAACTCCTCTTATAAGAACCTACCGGGTTCCATTCGTGGTGAATATATGGCGGATTCTTTTTAAAAGGATATCCGATATTAACGTACAGTGGAATATCATAACCTTTCATCTGCCAGTTTGAAGGCACCTCTATATCCTTCCAGTCGCGTGTATCATAATCATCCTTAAAGAACCAGAATGGTCGCTGATCGGGTGATTTGACCCAATTGAATCTCCATGTTCCGTCAAGAGAAAGATAATCAGGTGAATTTGCTTTTATTGCCTCAAGCGCACTCTGTTCATCAGGGAAACTGATGAGAGTTGCATGCGGATCTTCCCTGTTCTGATTAAACATTTCAGGGTTTTCCCAGTCGCGGGGCTCCTTTTCCGTGAAGGGAACTCCTTCATATTTGCTGAGTTTCTTACAAGCTGTAAGCGACAGGGCGATCATAAGGATATAAAATGATATTCTCTTCATAAGATTTTGATTTTTAACTGAGATAAAGTTAATAAAAAATGGATTAGTACAATCCTACTCGTTCACCCCAACAATGAAGGTTGGCTGAAAGAAGTAATAGCGATTAACCAATTCCCAGAATTTTTTCGGCGATCGGGATATCGGCCGGTGAATTTATATTTATGAAGGCATTACTAATTTCTTCAGAACCTTTCAATTGCATGTATCTGACGTTCTGCCGTTTATAAAACTTCCTTACAGCATAATCGTGGTCCCCGGTCAGATAATCTTCAAGTGTTTCAATAATGGAAATATTATAGATTGCGTGGAGAGGTTCGATATATGTATTAATCCGGGGAATTAAAATATCACATTTATGACTGTTATAAAATTCTATCTGTCTGATAATAACTTTCTTATCAAGAAGTGGCATGTTTCCGGCAAATACGAACAGTGCTTCTTTTGAAGATGTTTTTATGGCAGCATGAATCCCGCCAAGTGGTCCTGCTTTTAAGATCTGATCGCTGACGATTTTGTAATTAATATATTCTTTAAATTCTTCCGGAGTGTTGGTTACAATGATTATTTCATCGAATATATCCTTTATTGTATCTATGATCCTGGACATAATCGTCTTCCCATCGATAACAATGTTTGCTTTCGTCATGCCGTCAAATCTCTTATTGGCACCGCCGGCCAGGATTACCCCGGAAATATTGTGAACCATCAGAACAATCCCGTTATAACACCATTCTTATCAATATCGATGTTTTCAGCTGAAGGGTTTGTTGGCAGACCTGGCATTCTCATTATTGTTCCTGCAATCGGTACTATAAAGCCTGCTCCGGAAGAGAGTTCTACTTCCCTGATTTTGAAAGTAAATCCTCTGGGACAGCCTTTTTTATGCTCGTTGTCTGAAAGAGATTTCTGTGTTTTCGCAATGCATACGGCCAGATTACCCAGGCCGAGTTCTTCTATCTTTTTAAGTTGCTGCTTGGCGAGTACGGTATATTCAACATGATCTGCACCGTACATTTTGGTGGCTATGGTCTCAATTTTCTTTTCAAATGACCATTCAAGATCGTAAAGAGGTTTTAAACAATCGGGGCAGTTGTTTGCTGCTTTAACTATCAGATTAGCCAGTTCGATTGCTCCTTCGCCCCCCTTCGACCACGCTTCATTAAGAGCAACAAGAACATTTTGTGAATTACAATGTTCCTTAAGCAGATCAATTTCTGCTTCAGTATCTGTATCAAATTTATTTATTGAAATCACCGGATTGAAACCATAATATTTCATATTTTCGATATGTTTGTTAAGGTTGTCAAATCCATTTTTAAGCGCTACCAGGTCTTCTTTATGCATTTCCGATAGTTTGAGACCTCCGTGATACTTAAGGGCACGTACTGTTACGACTATCACAACAGCATCTGTATGGAGATTACCAAACCGGGACTTAATATTGAAGAATTTTTCAGCCCCAAGTTCACTTGCAAAACCTGCTTCAGTTACGACATAGTCACTAAAGGTGAGTCCCATTTTTGTTGAAATTATAGTATTGGTACCCTGGGCTATGTTGGCAAATGGGCCTCCATGAATAATCGCCGGAGTGCCTTCAAGAGTCTGTACCAGGTTTGGTTTAATGGCATCCCTGAGTAGTGCTGCCATCGCTCCCTGGGCTTTAAGATCACGAGCAAAAACAGGTTTTTTCTTATAAGTATAACCTACAAAGATGTCTCCAAGCCTTTTCTTCAGGTCCATGAGATCTTTAGCTATACAAAGTATTGCCATCACTTCAGATGCTGCTGTTATATAAAAACCTGATTCCCTGGGCACGCCCTGACTGGGACCACCAAGCCCGATAATGATATCGCGAAGTGATCTTTCGTTCATATCCATTACCCTTTTCCAATTGATAGTACGAGGATCAATGCCGAGATTTCCCTCATTCAGTTGAATATTGTTATCAATGAGCGCTGCCAGCAGGTTATTAGCCTTTTCAACCGCAGACATGTCTCCTGTAAAATGAAGGTTAATATCTTCCATTGGAATTACCTGGGAATATCCACCACCTGTTGCACCTCCCTTAATTCCGAAAACGGGTCCAAGAGAAGGTTCGCGAAGAACCACTGTTGTCTTTTTGCCAATGCGATTAAGAGCCTGTGCAAGCCCTATTGAAGTAGTGGTTTTTCCTTCACCGGTGGGAGTAGGTGTAATCGCAGTGACAAGTATCAGCTTTGCATTTTTAACGCGTTCGTCATCAATCAGGTATAAGGGTATTTTTGCTTTATATTTACCATATAATTCCAGCTCGTCAGGGGCAATGCCAAGCTTTTCAGCAATTTCTACGATTGGTCTGATAATAGCCTCCTGGGCAATTTCGATATCTGTCTTCATTACAACGGTTTTAGATTCAAAGCGGAAAATTGATTTTAGTTGCACACCTTCCGTTTTTTTTATATATTGATGTTTTATATTTTTTGGTCATTAACAAATGTAGAAAATTTATTCCTGCTTCATATATTAATGATAATTTATACATAAAAACCTGTCAATTATGGATAAAAAAATCACAACTCTGTATGATGATTACAGCCAAAGGCGGACAAATCGTCGCGATTTTTTCAGAAAACTTGTCATGTTATCTGGCAGCACTGCTGCAGCATTAGCTCTGCTTCCAATCCTGAAAGAGAACAAATTAAAAGCTTCAGCAAATCTTCAGGATGATCCGGATCTGCTGACTGAATTCATTAAATACCCCGGAGAGACAGGAGATGTAAGAGGATTTCTTGCCTGGCCAAAAGCCGGGAAGAAATTTCCAGCAGTGATAGTAATACACGAAAACAGGGGACTGGTACCACACATTCAGGATGTTACAAGGAGAATGGCAAAGGAAGGATTCCTTACACTTGCTCCTGATGCTCTCTCCCCTCTGGGAGGAACACCTGAGGATATCAGCAATGTTGGAGCTATGTTCAAACAGCTTAACGGTGAACAGACAACCAAAAACTTTGTAGCAGCTGTAAAATACCTGAAAACACATCCTCTTTCAACGGGTAAAGTTGGATGCACGGGCTTTTGCTGGGGAGGTGCAATGACCAATCAGGTTGCAGTAAATTCGCCTGATCTTAACGCAGCTGTTCCCTACTATGGACGGCAACCCTTTGCAGAACAGGTGGCAATGATAAAAGCCCCGATTATGGCTCACTACGGGGGAGACGATGCAGGGATCAACCAAGGAATTCCGGCATTTGAAGAGGCATTAAAGAAAAATAAAAAAGAATACCAGATATTTATATACGAAGGGGCCCAACATGCTTTTAACAACGATTCCAATCCAGAACGGTATAATGAAAAGGCGGCAAAACTTGCATGGCAACGAACGATAGCTTTTTTTAAAGAAAAACTAAAAACCTGATCTCAGCCGGATCGCTGTTTAAGATTCTGATTTTCCCAGGCGGCACTTATTGCCTCAACAAACGGACGGCAATGGTTGAAAAAATATTTGTATCCGCTGCAGAGATAGTTTAGTCCCGGTTCTCCATCAGGAGTAGTCATAAACCGGTTTTTAGGACACTCCCCGTTGCACATCGGTCTGACTTCGCACTCAATACAATATCGTGGGAGTGTAAGAAATTTAGCCTGTCCAAAGGCTTTCTGCCTTTCGCTATCCAGGAAGTAAGACAGAGAATGATCCCTGATATTTCCATTCAGGTGGCCACTGTCAACATAGTGATCGCATGAATAAAAATCGCCGGTGTGTTCTACAACAGGAACTCCACCACAATTCACCTTAAATATACAGAGTGTATGTTCCTGATTAAAAGCAGTTCTGGCAGCTTCCTCAAAGATCTGCACTTTTATTTTACCGATATCTTTTTCAACCCATTCGTCAAAAATTGCACTTAAAAAATATCCGAATTCTTCGGAAGGAACTGAATTCCTGCTTGCACCGGTTGGTGAGTCAGGTTGTGTTTCAACAAGCGGCAAAAAAGTAATATATCTGGCTCCAAGCTGTTTAAAAAAGTTGTAGATAACAAGCGGATATTTAACGTTATCAGCGTTTACGACACAAAGAATCTCCGGAATAACTCCATGTTTCTGTAAGAGTTCATAACCCCGGATTACCTGCTGTAAAGTAGTACCATCCTCCCTCGTGCGACGGTAGTTATTGTGCAGGTCACCTGGGCCATCAATACTGATTCCAACAATAAAACCTTCAGCAGCAAGAAAATTACCCCAGTCATCGTCGAGAAGGATCCCATTAGTCTGGATGCCATTGACAATCGTTGATCCGGCAGGTTGATGTTTGCGTTGAAGTTTCACAACCTCCCTGTAAAAATCAATACCTGCCAGTAAGGGTTCCCCTCCGTGCCATGAAAAATTGATTGTAGTATCCGTTGACGCTTTAATATGTTGAATAACATATTTTTCAAGAATATCATCAGCCATAAGGAAATGATCTGTGTCCGGATACAAACTCTTCTTCCCCAGATAATAACAATACCTGCAGCTAAGATTGCAGGCCGGTCCGACAGGTTTGACAAATATTTGAAACTCACTTGATATCGTTGCCATCGCTATCCCATTTTATAATATTCTCAACACCTGGCTCCGGTATATTCATTCTGATTCGCCATTCAACAGGAAAATAGTTATTCACCCTGTTGCCGATATTATTGACGAATCCAAGATTAATACCTTTGTAAGTTACAATATTCCAGCCTTTAGATGCATCATGAAGTGTGAAATTATCGCGTCTCAGATATGCGATAGCACTGGCAAGACTAATTTCCTCCCGGGGGAAAGCATCATTTCTTAATTGTTGCGACAAGGCAAGTTCGTGAGAAGGCAGATAACCGCTTTTCTTTACGACACATACTTTTGTTCCGGCCTTCACAATCTTCAGATTCTGAAAAAGGTGAAGATAATCATCCATGCCACATGGAACAGCAAAAATTTCATCCCCCCACCTCAAAAGTCTCTCTTTCGAAAACTGAGTCCATCTATCTGCAATTTCAAGGTCTGATTTCCCGGGTTTCAGTTCAGGTTTCCTCTGGCTTCTTACCGGACTTTTTTCCTGCTTACCGGTTTTCCTGATGACTGAAATAAAGAAGCCTTCACCCCTGACCTTACCGGGATAAAAACCATAACCATAAATTCCCTGGTAATCTATTTCAGTAATGCTTTTAAATTCAGCAATATTCAAGCGGACATTTTCTGCTTCATGTTTGCCGATGAGCCATTTTATATTTTCTTCATTCTCTCCGGGATTAAATGTGCAGGTGCTATATATGAGTATCCCATTTCCCTTTAAAGCAGGCCAGATATCCATAAGTATCCGCCTCTGCCTTTCGGAGCAATGAGCAGTATTATCTACCGACCATTCATTAATTGCCACATTATTCCTGAACATACCTTCGCCTGAGCAGGGAGCATCTACCAGAATAATATCAAAATATCCTGATAATCTTCCAAACAGAGCCGGGTCATTCTGGGTTACCAGGGTATTTCCTGAACCCCATTTTGTGACTGTTTCAGCCAGAATCGCTGCTCTTGACCTGATTACCTCATTAGCGACCAGCAGGTTGCCCGGACCAATTATCTCCGACAAATGAGTACTCTTGCCTCCGGGAGCTCCGCATAAATCAAGCACACGGATATTTTCCAGCGATCCTGCAGTCTGCCGGATAGCTTGTTCCAGGAACATACTTGAAGCCTCCTGCGGGTAGTAACAACCTGAATGAAAAAGCGGATCAAGGGTATAAGACGGCCTGTTCTCCAGATAAAAACCGGTTTCGCACCAGGGAACAGATTCAGCATCTAATGGCCTTTTATTCCACTTTGAGGGATTGATCCTTATGCTGACAGGTGAAGGTTCTTCCAATGCCTTCAGAAGAGCCTCCGCATCAATATACTTTTGATCAGGAATTCTTTGCTTAAATCCTTCCGGGAACATTTATACAACTTGTATGTGATATGTGGTATGTGATATGCGGTATTGTTACTGTATTGTTACTGCATTGTATCTTCATTTTTCTCCGGATTCCTATTAAATTTTCTCCAAAGGTAGAAAACGGGAATACCAAGGAAGACTATTCCCAGACCCGGGAATGTATAATCCGGTTTATAGATTAAAAGGATTACCATAATAGTTACCGTGGTCAGGATATAAATTGCAGGTATCACCGGGTATCCAAATGCTTTATAAGGTCTCGGGATATCAGGCCGTTTTACCCTCAGAACAAATATTGCCAGGATGGTTATAGTGAAGAATATTAAAACAGCAAAGATCACATAATCAAGAAGATCACTGTATGTACCTGACAAACAAAGCAGTATAGCCCAAATTCCCTGAACGACAATCGCAAAGCCCGGAACTCCGTTTTTATTAATTTCACCCACTTTCTTGAAAAAGAGACCATCTTTTGCCATGGCATAATATACCCTCGGACCGGCCATTATAAGACCATGATTACAACCAAAGGTGCTGACCATAATAAAGATTGCCATAATAATTGCAGCATAATCTCCAAAGACAACACTCATTGCTGATGTCGCCACCCTGTCGTCGGTAGCAAACTGGATGCCCCGGCTTAAAACATCTGCACCATCAGGAGAGCCTGACAGAGGCAGAACTTTAATATAAACAAAGTTGGTAAGCAGATAAATTACCGAAACAATCAAAGTTCCGAAAAAGAGGCTCAAGGGGACATTTCGTTTCGGGTTTATAACTTCACCCGAGATATAGGTAACATTATACCATGCATCTGCTGAAAACAAAGAACCGACCAGAGCAGTCCCGATTGCTGCGATCAGGGCAAATCCGACAAGAGATATTACCTGATTATCCGGACCAACCTGACCGGCCTGCCAGAATACCTCCTTATTTATTTCCAGAGAATTTATACTTTTTGTAGCCAGAAATCCTATTGCAATGAAACCGAAAAGGGCGATAACTTTAGTTGATGAAAAGATGTTCTGTACTGTTTTGCCCGTTACAATTCCTCTGGTATTAAGCCAGGTTAGAAATGAAATCATAACAATGGCTATTACCATGGTACTGTTGATTTTCAAAGGGCCAAGCTGTAACAAAATATTCTTTTCAGATATCCATGGAAACAGGACACCGCTGAATTTGGCAAATGCAACTGCGACTGCAGCTATAGAGCCACATTGAATAACAAGAAATGTTGTCCAGCCAAAAAGAAATCCTACCAGTGGGTGATATGCCTCCTTCAGATATACATACTGGCCTCCAACATGCGACATCATTGAGGCCAGCTCTCCATAGCTTATTGCCCCGATAACAGTTATTATTCCGGTAATAAGCCAAACGATCATAAGCCATCCCGGAGAACCGACATTCCTGGCTATATCGGCACTCACTATGAAAATTCCGGAGCCGATCATTGCTCCTGCAACAATGGAAATTCCGTCGAAAAGGTTTACGCGCTTTTGAAGAAGATGGTTTTCTGCCTGCATCATATCAAATTATATCCGGCAAAAATAATTAATAAGGCTGCTTCTTAATTTTTATACTCCAAGGAGTCGGGGTTCATTCAAAAGAAAATTTAAAATTCTCATTTTTCTTTGGCGCTGTGACGAAGACAAGTGCATCGGTCAGATTGATTTTTGTCCCCTCTGATTCGACACGCTTCTCCCCTTTTACCTCTAAGCGCACTTTATGAGTGCCGGGGGCGAGATTGAATTTGTGCCAGATACTTGTGTTTCCGTATTGCTGATTGTTATAATTGAAATAGGTATCAATTGTGCGATCAAATTTATCGTCAATATAAATATCCGCTTTACCACCCTCCTTGTTCCATGTACCTGTTAATGATACTCCTGTGCCGTCAAATGTAAATTCAACCACATCGCCCTTCTTTTCAGCACATTGAGAGACATTTACAATTTCATTCCCAGTCCTTGAATTCCGTGTAATTGTCTGCCATGTACCCTTAAATTTCCAGGAATCCTTTTCGAATACAGTAACTTTTTTATCAAGAACAACATTTGGGAACGACACCTCCAAAGCAGGTGCGACTGGCTCCTGAACTTTTATTTTTATTTTTTTACCTGATACTATTCCTGACTCCTTTTCAATAAAACCCAAAACATAATTATAGGTATTATCAACGGCTTTAACGAAAGAGTAATTGGTATTGATAAAAATTGAATCTTTATACTCAATAACACCTTTGGTAAATTCGGCAGGAAGGTTTTTAAATCCTTTTATTACACCAAGCACTGCCATGGCATTTGAAGGGTTGCAGTCTGAATCCTGCCCGCATCTTGTTGATATCTCCATAGTTTTCAACGGATCACCTTCGCCATAAAGCAAACCCATTACGATATATGCTCCGTTTAATTTGGCATCGATATTAAATGTGGAGCCTGCGCCACAGATATCAACATTATCCCATTTGTCTTCCAGTTCTTTCCATGCAGTTTGCCAGTTGTTGGGAAAATGCTGATGGAGTAAAATTACATCCTTTACTATTTTATAATAGTCACTTTCGGCAGGAATTGATTTAAGTGCATAATCAATTATTCCGGGAATATCGCTGCTGAAAAATGCCTGGGAGTAGAGTGCAGCAACAAAAATTCCACCGTAGAGACCGTCGCCGTAATTCATTATGTGGCCGATCTTTTCTGCGATTTTTACTGCAGTCTGCGGCATACCTGGCGACATAAAACCGATATAGTCCGATTCTATCTGAAAATCAATATCATCGGCATGAAAATTATATTCCGGTCTGCCCGATTCAGGAGCAAAAATAGAATCGTAATAGTTTTTCCTGGCCTGGACATTGGCATGCCATAGGTGATATCCTGCTTTGGCAAATATCTCCTGGAATTTTTTTGCCGGTGCATCAATACCATATTTATCCATTGTCATCATAAATGTAAGCTGTACATAAATATCATCCTGCCAGATGCTCCCTTTTACATCTGAAGGCTTCCATTTTATTGAATCGGAATAAATTTTCGCCTGTGCCCTGAATTCAGTTGGCGCACCATAGGTTACACCAATCATTTTACCGGCCCATCCACCGGCAATTTTATCCTTCAGAATATCTGCTTTAATGGTCCTGAATTCTGAAGATTGATTGTTACAGGAAGTCAATATCAGTAACGTAAATGTCAAAAAAATGGTCAGAATTTTTGTTTTCATCATAGTATAATTGATTTTAATGGTATGATGCAACTCGCATGTTTAGAATTATATTACTCAAAAGTAAGTGTTTGTAAAACATGCTCGGTTCATTATTAAATAAATTTATTGGAGTAAACGTTAATTTTCAAATGGTACCTCTTTCCCTGTAAGTCTTACCCTTCCTGTCAGCACCTGAGTGAACTGCGGATTAAGATATCCTTTAAACCCGGGCTGCTTGCCTCCAACTGAAACAGTGAAGTATCCCGGTTCAATTGCCCTATTATCCTTATTATTGATGATGGAGAATTGCCTGGGTTGCATAACAAATTGAACATTTTTACTTTCACCCGGTTTCAATGTGATCCTTATAAATCCTTCCAGCTGGCGGATTGGTCTTGTTGTCGATGCTTTTTCATCAGTCAGGTAAAGCTCAACAATCTCATCTCCTGCAACTTTTCCAGAATTAGTAACTGTAACTGTAACTGTAACATTTTCGCCTGCAACAGCTTTTTCGGGAATTGATAAATTACTGTAGGTGAAGGTTGTATAGCTCAGTCCATAGCCAAACGGATAAAGTGGTTCCTGTGTGAAGAACCTGTAGGTCTTACCGGTCATATCATAATTTTCGAAAGCAGGAATCTGATCAATTGATTTATAATATGTTACAGGAAGCCGGCCGGCGGGATTATAGTCACCAAAGAGAACATCAGCTACTGCATTTCCTCCCTGCTGTCCACCATAACCTGCGAGCAATATTGCTGCCGCTTTCTCTTGAGCTTTATTAACTGATAAAGCGCCTCCGCTTGTAAGCACGACGATTACAGGTTTTCCTGTTGCTGCAACAGCATCAAGGAGCTGTTCCTGAACTGCAGGAAGATTGAGATTTGTACGGTCGCCTCCACTGAATCCTTCTATTTTAATTGACATTTCTTCTCCTTCGAGACGCTGCGACAAGCCGAGAACAAGAACCACTACATCAGCCTCTTTTGCAGCTTTCACAGCCTGTTCTGTAAGGTTTGGCCGTGGCGGTGCCCAAAGAAGCTTGATGTCTGCATCGCCGGCATAATTCTTATAAAGAACCTCTATTTTGTATTTTTTTCCTGCCTGAAGTTCAGCCGGAACCTCTATGTGAAAGGCATGATGTTCATTCATTGAAGAAATTATCCTTTTTCCGTCAAGCCGGATTTCATAACCGGAGGAGCCCCAACCGCCCAGGTAATAGGTTCCTGTTTCAGGTGGTACAAGGTATGTTGTCCATCTGATTCCAAAATTATCGTCAGGCATGTCAAACCTTGGTGACAGGTGTTCCCAGTAGAAATTGATGTTGTCATCAACTCTTGTGAAAGCAGGTTCGCCCTTCATATCCCTGTTGTTAAAATACTCTCCGAAAGCTCCCTGTCGTCCATCAGGTGTTAAAAGGTATCGTGAAGGAACCGGTGTGAGGTTATGAATACCATCTGCAAGGTCGCTGCCTTCAGCATAAATAACTTTTGTATCAGGTTTAACCTTATTTGTTATACCTCTTAAAATGTTGACAGGATCTTTGGGTATGCCGTTATAATTTCCTACAAGTGATTCGAAATTATCAGCATTTGGGCCTATTACAGCGATCGTTTTAATCTCTTTAATAAGCGGTAAAATATTTTTTTCATTCTTAAGAAGAACAATTGATTTTTGAGCAGCCTGACGTGAAAGCGTATTATTATAATCGGAACAATTGACAAAGAAAGGTATCTGTGCGTAAGGAACCATTTCATCGGGATCGAACATGCCAAGTTTAAATCTTGCTGTGAAAATTCTTTTAACAGCTACATTAATGTCAGCTTCTGTAAGCAAGCCTTTCTCTACAGCAGTCATAAGGTTTTTGTAATCTGACCCACACTCCAGATCAGTGCCTGCCTTAACAGCCTGTGCAGCCGCTTCAGCAGGATTTTTTGCAAATTTTGTAAATTTATAAAAGTCCGATATTGCCCAACAGTCAGAAACGATATAGCCTTTGAAGCCCCACTCATTACGAAGGATGCCATATAATATCGGGTTAGCGCAGCATGGGAAATCCCTGAACATGTTATAGGCTCCCATCACTGAATATACTCCTGCATCCATTACAAGGGTGCGGAAAGCAGGAAGATATGTCTCCCTGAGATCTGATTCGCTCACCTTTGCATTGAAAGAATGTCTCAGCGGTTCCGGACCAGAATGGACTGCATAATGTTTTGCTGTTGCAACAACTTTAAGGTATTTTGGATCGTCACCCTGCAAGCCCTTTACAAATTCATAACCCATCCTTCCGGTAAGAAATGGATCTTCACCGTAAGTCTCGTGACCTCTTCCCCATCTGGGATCCCGGAAAATATTGATATTTGGCGACCAGAATGTAAGTCCCTGATAAATACCGGTTTTACCTCTTCTCTGAAACTCGTGATACTTTGCTCTTGCCTCATCGGAAATAGCATTTGCCACATTGAACATCAGCCCTTCATCCCATGAATTGGCAATTGTAATCGATTGTGGAAATACTGTTGCATAACCAGCTCTGGCAACTCCGTGAAGGGCTTCATTCCACCAGTTGTAGGCTGGTATACCCAAACGGGGGATTGCCGGTGCAGTGTATAGAAGCTGGTCGGCTTTTTCCTTTAGAGTCATCCGCGAAACCAGGTCTGCCACTCTCTCCTCTGTGGAAAGTGCAGGGTTTTGAAATGCATATTTGTATGCAGGTTGCTGTGCTGAAGCAACATAGCAGGTTGTAAGAAAATTTATTATCAGAATTAAGAATAATACTTTTTTCATAGCTTAATCATTTTAAAAGGATTGACAAAATATAAAAAAACACCGGATATGAAAAGAAATTTTTTTCTTATCAATCTGATGAAAAATGTTTAATTACCAAACTGCAGTCAACCCAGGCCTGCAGGAGAGTCTGATCCATATATCAGGCATGATGCGGCCGGATTATTGGGGAACCGGGAGATATCATATTTTGATGCAATTTCAGTTTATAGGAGTTATGGTAACAGGCCCTAACAATCCTGAAGCCATTGGCTCCCAGTTTGAAGCATCGAAAGGCTTGTAGTACAGATCAACAAAATTGATCTCGTTAAATTTTCGCCATTCTACTTTTCTTTTATCAAGATCAATTATACGGTTAGCCATAAGATTTGCGACTTCAATTCTCAAAGTATTCTTGCCTTGTTTCAGATATTGTCCGATACTAACCTTAAAAGGAACATGCCAAAGAATTCCTGCATCCTGACCATTCACCCACACTCTTGCGCTTTCCCGTACATCACCCAGGTCTAGTACATAGTCATCTGCACCTTTTGCAGCCAACTGCAAAGTAGTACTATATTCACCACTCCCTGAAAAATTGCGGCCGTTTTCGTCAAAAAGTGTTGTCCAGGAAATAAGGCTGGTAAGTGTTTGTGACTTGGGTAAAACCGGCCCTCCATTCGTAAATTTTAGTTTCCATTTCCCTGAAACCGCTATAGGCACTCCTTCAGATTCTATATACTTCCAGTTCGAATTACCCAAAATCTTCTCTTTTGAAGTCTGCAGAATTAGTGTGTTTCCAGGATTTATTTGTAAACGCACCTTAATTTTGTCATCGTTAGCTTCAGTTTCAGCCAAACCAAAATTACCAGTCTGAGGATCAAGAATCATTACAGAAGCCGCCTGAACGTTAAGAGGTATATAAGTGTCTATCTTTTGTGCCGTATGATTAACCAGGTAATAGTATTTGTTACCATTAATATCACGGCGGATGAACTTAAGGCCGGAAGCTGTAAGGTTCTCACCGTGAATATTTTTATATTGAAGTGCTCTTTGCACATCTGAAGAAACAATTATCTGACCGTTACCGATCTTTGCAAGTCTAATTCCATTTCCCGCATCAACAAATATTAAAGATGAAGCCATTTGTTTTAATTGTTGGCGACGCGCCACCAGATTCGTCATTCCCGGGACATCATCCGGCATTTTCTCCAATATGACTGTGGCGCCCTGTTCAGCAAGTTTTAAAATATTGGTAAATGTCTCAACCGGCATAAAATCAGTTTGTGGAACTACCAGAACCTGGTAAGCAGCTCCTTCAGGAGCGACTTTTACTAATCCGTTTTTAACTTCACTCCTGCTTAAAAGCATATCCGAAACAAAGTCAATTGAATATCCGCCATTCATGAGTTTCATCGCATTCTTATAAAATGGTGTTGGCTGTAACCACTCAGGGATTGCATGAATCGTAAGCATCAAATCGAGTTTTTCTTCCGGGGGGGCATAATACCTGACATCTGAATAGGGCCAGTATAGCAATACCTCGCTATCGGCTGTACCAGCCTGAAGGATTGATTGACAACGGGTAATATATTCTGTCAAGCCATTTATGTGCGGCCACCAGCTGTTGGACGGGGCAAAGTTTGTAGAGGCGTAGAATAACCAACCTGGCCAACCAGCTTGTTCAGGAGAATATGTAGTACCGTGAAAAAATACATGATTGACTCCGGCTAAAAAAACCTTCTCCACCTCTGGCTTAGCATGGGCAAGAGGTATTTTGAAATGTTCTCCGAGCCATGTAAAAGTTTCGCATGAAGTAAAGGGTTTACCTAATACATTTGCAGCTGATGAAGCAAACTTCATCATTACCCTGTCAGGAGGTACATTCTTAGTGTCAATTGTATAATATTTCATTCCGGGAACGGGAACCTGGTTTATTCCAAATGATTCAGGTTCAGGAATATCCACATTAGCGTAAATATCTAAGATGTTACCTGGAAAGCCATGCGCCTGATTCCGTGAAAGACCTCCCTTGCTATTTACCCATTGATGCCATGGAACACTAAAATTTTCATAAACCATTTCAGCCAGTGTCAGCCGATAGTCGGAACGAATTCTTGCTATCTGATCGCTATTTTCTTTGCTTACCAATTCCCTCAGGAAATTTCTTACATCATATCCACGGCGTTTCTGAAATTCATCAAACAGTTTTGGAGAAAAATCAGCCCAATAAACCTCATAACTATCGTTAAAAAAAGAGCGGATACCTACCTGATTGCTACCAAATGCATCGTCAAATCTTTTCAGATAAATTTTCAGTGCATCTTTGGATAGATGGTCCAGAACCAAACCTTCTCCTCCGGGCGCTGCCCGTTTAACTACCTGCCCGGTATGACCGGCAAATGCAGCGTAGATTTCCCAATTATCGGTTTTTGGTCTCCAGTTCAGATTACCGTTTTCATCGACTTTATCAATAATATTCAGCATTTCGCCTTTACTACCATATGCAGTAAGAGCTTTTAGCGGGGCACCTAGTTTCTGCTGCAAGGAATCCAGAACTATAATTTTTTTATCCAGATTTTGCTCAGCCTTTATTTTATAGATCTGAACAACCAGCTTGCCAGCTGCATTTTCCGGATTGATTTGTGGTCCTCCAAACGGCCATCCCGTTCCACAATTCATATCTACTCCCAATCCCAGGCTGTTTCCTTTTTGCACAGTCACCTTAAGCATATTCATCCACTGAGGCGACAGGAAATTGATGTATTTTGACTCAAAGCCCTTAGCGCCGTAAATCGGGGTAATCTCAACCCCGCCTATGCCAGCATCAGCAAACAGCGTTAATTCCCTTTCTAAGTTTTCTTTATCTACTGCATTGCCCATCCACCACCATCTGGCCCAGGGATGCATTTCCTTTTTTATTTCCGGCCAAACGGTTGGCACTGAATCGGATTTAATATTTGAGCTTTGATTTTGAGTACAACTGCTCAAAGCCAAAATAAACAACGTTGTCAGAGTAAATAATCTTTTCATTGTTATCATTGTTGTTAGTTTTTGTAAGCATCTATATTAAAATCTGATGTCGCCCCAATGCGGATCACGTTTCATATCCATACGCTCGCGCCAATCCTGTGCCACTTTTAACCCATAATACCATTGTGCCAGTTCAAAACTGGGGTTCCTGATGGTATTTTCTTCCGTACTTTCATTTACACTTTTAATGGGGGGACCCAGGATATAGCGATCGGTTTTTGTACAACCGGAGCAGCAGGTTGCTGTGCTGAAGCAATATAACAAGTTGTAAAAAAATTTATAATCAGAATTAAGTACAATATTTTTTTTCACCGCTTAATCATTTTAGAAAGATTGACAAAATATAAAAAAAACGCCGGATATGAAAAGAAATTTATTCTTTCAAATCCGGCGGAAAGTTTTGTATACCTGTCAAATTCCAGGGCAAACAACCGAAAAAGATTATGGATGAGGATTGACATTGTAAGGTCAAAATCGACTTTAATGACCCTTTGACCTTTAACCCTTGTGCGTCATACCAATCATTTTTCTGGTATAGTCAACCATAAAAAGAGGAATGTTGAGTAAGCTATCATCCTGTTTAAGATTTTTTAGCGAATAACGGATACGGATTTTCGGCTGAAATTCTTTATTATACAATGCCAGGCTTTTCCCGGTTATAGAAGAGTCCGATTTTACTTCAATCGGAATGATGGCATTCTCATATTGGATAAGGAAATCGATTTCGGCTTTGTTCCCGGAAGTCCAGTAACGTGGAGGTGATTCAAACTGCCTGACCAAACTTTGCAAAACGTAATTTTCGCTTAGCGCTCCCTTAAATTCTACAAACAACCTATTCCCTTCTTTTATGGCAACCGGATCCAGTAAGGAGAGCCGACGGAGTAATCCTACATCCAGCAGATAAATTTTAAAGGCTGAAAGGTCGTCATATGCAGATAAGGGCAAGGATGGTTTTGTATTTCGGAAGACTTTGTGTACCAACCCGGCGTGAGAAAGCCACAAAAGAGCATCTTCGTATTCGCGGGCACGAGCCCCTGTTTTTATAGACTGGTACAAAAACTTTTTGTTCTCGCGGGCGAGCTGTGAAGGGATCGATGACCAAATAAAACCTAATTTGGGGATATCTTTGTTTTCGACATGTTTTGAAAAATCGAGTGTGTAAGCATTCAAAATATTCCTCAGGACTTGCTGTGTCAGGTCAACATCTTGTTTCTCAAGTAAAGCAACCACAGCCTCCGGCATCCCTCCCGAAATAAAAAACATCTTGAATTTTTCAATCAAATGATTAAAAAAGATATCCGGAATTGGTGAAATATCATCAATCTGATCAAGATAGGATGCAAGTAAAGTGTCGTCGGCCGATAAAAATTCGGTAAAAGAAAGCGGGTATACATTTATAAAATCTACTTTCCCGACCGGGAAAGAAGCACCTCTCGATAAAGTGACACCCAATAATGAACCAGCACACGCAACAGCATATTCTGGTGCATTTTCACAAAAATATTTCAGTGAGTTCAGCGCATCATTGCACTCCTGTATCTCATCAAAGATGACAAGGGTTTTACCGGATAGAATGGCTTTTCCATTAACTAGCCCCAAGTTTTGAATAATCCGTCCAACGTCTTTTGAAGCAGAAAAGAATTGTTTAAGCTCAGGCTGCTCATCAAAGTTGAAATAGGCAACGTTTTCGAATTCCTCTTCTCCAAAAGTCTTCAATAGCCAGGTTTTGCCTACTTGCCTCGCCCCCTGCAGCATCAGCGGTTTCCGGTTTGGGGCATCTTTCCATTCAATAAGTTTTCGATGAATTTCCCGTTCTATCTTCATGTCATCACATATTTAATGTCTATATTGTGAAACTAATCACATATTTGATATATTGTATGCAAATATATGTATTAGGAGCCACTTCAACAAGATTATGGGCAATAAGTTTATTTATTGCAGAAAGATCAGCACGGATATCTTTGCCAATAATCTGGTAAACAGATCTTTTGTTTTTCGTAACTGCGGGCAAGTAGAAAATGATTGTGGAAATACAGTTGCATAACCTGCTCTTGCAACACCGTGTAAAGCTTCATTCCACCAGTTGTATGCCGGAACATCCAGGCGAGGTATTGCCGGTGCAGTATAAAGAAGCTGGTCGGCTTTCTCCTGCAAAGTCATTCTTGAAACAAGGTCATTGACTCTTTCTTCGAGTGAAAGAGAAGTATTCCGGAATGGGAAGATGGATGAATTCTGCTGTGCGGTGACAATAAATGTTCCTACTGACAGTGCTATAATCAAAAGTATAGAATAAACTTTTTTCATCTATAGGTTATTTGATCTGAGTGGCAAAGTATAAAAAAAACGCCTGAAATTAAAAGAAAAATTATTTGTGATATTTCCGGGTTTAAACCTAAAAAAGGATACCTTAATGGCTATCACGGATCTGCATTCAACTTTATTTCAAGTAAAACTTCTCTTGAATTTAACAGTGATACCGGAATATCATATATGCAATATAATACTTTACTTGATATCCTGACATTACGGCACTAAACTTGTTTTGATGAATTCTCCGAAAGAAAGAATACGTTGACTGTTCCCTTTAGAAAAAAGCAGATGCTCAAAATCTTTTGATTTATGCTTCAAATTAATTTTAGCCAAGGTCTCTAATAAGGCTGTTTTCAATTCCGGTAAATTGTGAATTCCACATTTCAATGAGAGGAATGAGTAATCGGGGTTGGTTTGACCCAATAGGAACATCACATCGTAAAAATCCCTCCCTTTTTGTCTTGAAAGCAGAGCCGATAGCTTCATAGCACATAAGATACTGACAATAGGTGCCGGGAAAGGGAAGAATAGTCCACACCCCTTTACATTGACCATTTCGCGGGGATAAACGATTTGTTGATCCTGACATTCTACCTTAATCAGGAACCGCTCCTCTTTGTATCCTGACAAACCCAAATCAAAAAGTAACTCCGGGAAATAGAAATTTCGCCTGAAAGCCTTCAACTTGTCGTTTGCTTTGTCCTTTATTTCGACTTTCAATCCGGATTTCATGAGGAATTGAAGAATTGAATCAGTCATTTCCATAAACTCCTGTTTCGACATCTGTTTACAATCAAAATCCAGGTTCTCAGAAAATCGATCAATTCCTTTTATCAATCGCAGGTTTGTTCCTCCGATAAAAGTGATTTTGCGTATATACGGAGTAGTCGCTAAATAATCAAGAATCAGCAACTGCAAATATTCTTTCAGCAGATACTTCCGGCAGTTCGGATTCTCCCGGAGGTTGAGAGGAAAGAAATTCATTATTTGGTCTAAGCTAAGCATAAGATATTAGTTGTAAGTCGTAAATCGTTGACAAACCAATTTCACCCTCTTTGCAAGAGCCTTGCAATTAAACTGAAAAGAAAATTCGTTCAATAACTTCATATTCAGATCATTCTGAATAAAATTCTCATCCAGGCGCAACTCCTCTAATTCAGCAGCTGTATTATAGAAAGGATATAGGTAAAGCAAATCAAGCAGTGCTTTTTCCGGTTTTGCAATAAGCAATGAATGTCCCTCCGACATGGGTTTAACATCATAACCAAAAATCAGGTCAGGGCGAACGGACTTATAGGAGAACTCTCCAAAAGCGTTTGTAAACGCCGATGTTTTCAGTGATGTTACGCTCGTAATCTGTACAATGGACTCCGGGATCATTCCATAAAAAGCCAAAGCGGCATGAAGGCTGACGTAGGATGGGCGATATATCCGATTAGCAATATAGTAAGCAAAATCGGACTTTGTCTTATATTCAGGAAAGGTGTAATAACCATTGCGTAGTTTTAGCAATAAGCCCTTCTCCAACCAACGGCTCATATTGTTTTTGTCGAAGTCCGGTTGCCACGCGTAGACCTGATTGGAGTTGACACATCCTAAATCAAACCATTTGCTTCGAAATTCCTGATAGTTCATTGTTTTATTCCAATTATTCCGCAAATATAAGGAATATTAGAAATATAATAGAATAATCGTCAAATTTTTTACTTTTGATATTTGATTTTACCTGTCAGACAAACTTTCATCTTAGTTGCATCGTTTCGTCGATATAGCAATTTTTTGATGGCGTTGTACCACCACAGGGTCCGTTTCTCATCCCTTTCGGACATTCCATGGGGCAGATGAATGCTGTCTCCTGCAGCAGACAATTGCCACACATCCGGCATCCGAACAACGGGTCTTTTAGAAAAAGTTCTGTCTTCGCGAGAAAACGCCTGCCAAATTTTTCTTTTTTAAATGGATAGAATGCAGGTTGCCACCTGCGGGATGGTTTTATAGAGGACATTATTATCTGATTAATATACTTATTGAACTCACTGAATTACATACTCCCTTGAAAATTTTCAACAAATCGCATAGCATAAGCGTCTCTTCCAAGAATCAAATCGGCTGCGCGGACAGTAGCTGTAATTTTCTCAGGGTCGTGAGTGATCCCGTTATCATCCATTACCAAACCAATAATGGCAGCACCAAATTCTTTTGCAACAGGCAGAATAGCACTTAAAGAACTGTCTTCTCCATTCACAGAATTAATAAGGCATTTCCCTTTAGCCACCTTAAGAGCTGCTTCAATAGCTTTTGGATTAGGAGAATCAAGACAAAGCGGAATATCGAATTTATTCTGAATTGCCATTACAGTTTCCGGCAGCAGTTTTACATCATCAACACCAGAAAACCCTACATTAACATCCAGGACATCAGCCATTGCATTAATCTGTATCCTGGCTAACTCGAGTACATATTCAAAATTCCCTTCCTGTAATGTGGATACCAGCTTTTTTCGTCTTGTAGGATTAATACTCTCTCCAATAATTATAACCGGACCATTGGTATCAATAATAACCTCTTTGGTCCTTCCGCACAGTATTGTTTTCATTTACAATAGGTTAAATCGCTATGATGCAAGGTTTTTTAAATAATTGACTGCACCCTGTGGATCAGGTGAATAAAAATCTGCTCCGATCTTTTTACAGTACTCCATTGTTACCGGGGCTCCTCCGACGAGGATTTTTGAATCAGAATGTTTCTCCTTAATGGCTGTTACTATCTTTTTCATGTTCTCCATAGTTGTTGTCAATAGGGCTGAAAGACCAATAACTGCACCGGGGTTTTCATCAATTGCCTTGAGAAATTTATCTGATCCTACGTCTACACCCAGATCTATCACTTCCCATCCTCCTCCTTCAATCATCATAGCTACCAGGTTTTTACCTATGTCATGAAGATCACCTGAAACAGTTCCTACAATGAATTTCCCTTTCCTTTTAGTTTCACCTGACAGAAAATAAGGCTTAATATGAACCATAGCTCCATGCATTGCCTTTGCCGACATTAACATCTGAGGTACATATATCTCGTTCCTGCTGAACTTATTACCTACGATAGCCATTGCAGGAATTAAGGCATTTTCGAGAATATCTGTTGGTTTTATCCCAGTGTCAAGTGCTTTTTTTGTTAATTCAGATGCACCATCCTGATCTTTCATATTCGGTGGATAGGGACAAGCTTTGTCAATTTTCCCCCATTCAATACATTTTGCTAATTTACTCAGCATATCGTTCATATTTAATTATGTTTTTAGGTTAAATATTATTATTTTGAAAAATTATTACATGTCTTCAAATCACTATATTGGTATACAATCGCGATAACAACAGTATATATTATTTCTTCACGATGTAAACAGATACTCCAAACAGGTAGAACCAACATGCCAATAGTACAGCCATTCCAATTGCCACATTGCTAATGTCGCTTAACCCACCAACAATAAGAGGGATAATAGCGCCACCTGAAATAGCCATCATTATCAGACCTGAAATCTCATTACTGCGAGTAGGAAATTTTTCAACACAAAGCGAGAAGACAAGTGGAAATATATTGGCAATTGCAACACCGGTAATAAATACAAGACCCCAGGCAATTAACTGCGACTTTATCAGCAGTAATGCTCCAAATGCTATAATCCCAAGAACAGATGTCCATGTAAATAATTTGCGGGACGATACACTGGTTAATAAGATAGCACCTGCAAAAGTGCCAAGCAAACGGCCGAAAAAATATACGCTTCGTCCCATTGTGGCATCATCGGGTGCAATGCCAAACTGCTTCATCAGAAACTGACCTGAATTTGAATTAAATCCTACATCAATTCCCACTACCAGGAAGATAGAGAGAACCATAATCAGAATATAACTATTGCCGAGAAGTTTAAATGACGAAGTAAGAGTAGCCTTGATTTCCTCCTGTTTTGACTCCACAATTTTCACCAAACTTAACCAGATAATTGAGATAACAGACACTAATCCAAATACCAGGTACATTAATTTCCAATCTCCGAATCGAGAAGCTAAAACTGCAGCCAGAGGAGGCCCAACCATAGAGCCAATTGCTTTTACAAATTGCGAAAAGCTCAGAAAACTTGAAGCTCTGTTACCCGGTACAACATCAACTAAAAGAGGGTTTGCAGAGACCTGAATAATTGTATTCCCAATTCCAAGAAATGTAAAACCTACAAGGATCATTGCAAAAGAATAAAAGGCAAAGGGAATCATCAAACCAAGTACTGTCACTCCCATTCCGATATTCAACATCAAACGTTTTCCGATCCTGGACTGTATGATCCCAATCGGGACAGACAATAAGAAGAACCATAAAAAAGTTACTGAAGGAATAAGTTGGGCAAGAGTATTGGAGAGTTGCATATCTTCCTGCACCCGGTCAACACTTATCCCGACCAGATCGATGATGCTCATTACGAAAAACGTCATAAGCACTGGTGCTATCCTGGAAATATTCATTTTCTGTTTCATTACCACATACTTTATTTAATTAATAATCTGCTATTTCCCTATAATATTAATTTAGAAGGAGAGTATTTCATCTCCAGTATTTAATCAATAAGAGTTTAAATAGGGCTGAAGGTATAATATTTTGTTAATAAAGCAAAATATATTTGAAGAATAAACTCTGCCGCAGAGCTGTATTTATGGGTGAACTAAAGATAACATTGCTAAATCATTCATATCTTTAAACCCAGCCAAATAAAATTAATTTAACACTTTTAATAATTATGAACTCCAGTGACAGACTCCTTTTATCAATAAATCATAAGCAACCTGATAAGGTGCCAATAGACCTGGGAAGCTCAACTGTTACGGGAATATCGGCTATTGCATATAATAACCTGAAAAAATATCTGAAAATTGAAAGAACAACCCGGGTTTTTGATGTTGTGCAACAGCTTGCCAATGTTGATATGGAAATAATTGATTTGTTCGGAGTTGATGCCCTTGATATAAATAGACTTTCTGTAGAAAATAATGATTGGTATGAGGTAAAGCTGGCAGATGGAAGTAAAGCTGAATACCCCACATGGTTTCGACCAATCAAAGCAGATGATGGTTCATGGTATACTATAGATGAGGATGGCACTGTACTGTCAAAAATGCCTGTAGGAGCTACATTCTTTGATCAAATGTATTTCCCATATGAAAATGGATATCCTGAAAATTTTAATAATTTAAAAGACGCCTTAAAAAAGATAAGCTGGGTAGTGCATTCACATGCCTCAAATTTAAATGCAACAGAATTAAGGGAAAAATTGCTAAAGCTAAAAGAATCAACTAATAAAGCTTTGGTAATGTCTGGTGGAGTTAAATTACTCGAACTTGGTTTCTTCATCAGAAGAATGGATAAGTTCCTTATGGATTTGATGATCGATCAGGAAAAACTATCTGAAATGCTTGATATATTAGTTGATATGTACCTTACCGGGTTGGAGAAAAAATGCAAGACTGTTGGTGATATTGTTGACGTGATTCGATTTGGTGATGATCTGGGAATGACATCAGGGCCATTTATGGACCTGGTTACCTTTCGGAAATTGTTTAAACCCAGATACAAAATTCTTTGCGATTATGTAAAGAAACATAGCAACATGAAAATCTTTTTGCATTCCTGTGGCAGTATAAAACAATTTATTCCTGATTTGATTGAGGCAGGTTTTGATATTATTAATCCTGTTCAAACAAACTGCTATCAAATGGATCTGATGACTTTGAAGAATGAATTTGGCAGAGACATAACATTTTGGGGTGGTGGAGTTGATACTGCTTCTGTTATAAACAGAGCCACACCCCAGGAAGTGCGAAAAGATGTGTTGGCTCGTTGTGAGGTTTTGTCAAAAGATGGAGGTTTTATTTTTGCGCCTATTCATAACATCCTTTCCGAAGTCGCACCTCAAAACGTCATTGCAGTATATAATGCGGTGAAGGAGTTCAACGGGGATGCAATCTGATCGACAAGGAAAGTCAGAAATAAAAAGAATCAGTTATTTTTTAAGAATTTACAAACCCCATTTATTTTGAAGTCGTTATGCCAAGTGTAACAATTTCGTTAGCACGTAGTTTCACCTGAATTGTTTTACCATTCACTGTCGGGCTAACAACATTTTTAAGAGGTAATTCCAAAATATTTAACCTGCGTGCTGAAGCGACATCAACAGGTACATTAAGGTTTACAGTGGTTGGTTTGCCCTCAATTTCTGCAAGTCTAACTATCAATTCCTTTCCATCCTCAGCCTGTTTTATGCCGGACAAGATAACTCCCGGAGCATCAATAGAAAAGAACGAAGCCTCTTCAGGACGTGTAGCATGAGCTTTCACAAGAGCAAGCGATGGAGGTTCAGCAGCATAAACAGGAACATTAAAATCTTCCCCTTCAGCCCAGACTCCATTTTTCCAATCGCCAGCATGAGGAAATAATGAATAGCTGATGTTGAATTTCCCGAGGTTTGGATAAATATCAGGTGCACCTGCTGCTCTCAGAAGAGTAATCCTTAAATCTCCATTATGGTATGAATGACCATATTTAGTACTGTTCAACAGGGCAATACCTGTAACACCATTAGTCAGATCGACCCATTTTTGAGCAGGAACTTCCTGTCCGTCAGGACTTTCTTCCTGAGTCCATGTAGTCTGGAAACGTTTAAATGATTGTGGAGTTTTTCTCAGGTCAGTTGGTCTTTCAACAACATCAAAAGGAACCTGGCAATTAAATACCGGATTATCAATAGCTATCGGGAAGAGAGCTCTTAACATTGGAGAATCGGTAGAATCGCTTCCTGTTTCCAGCCAATGAACCTCCATATCGTAACCGATACGAGGATAAGAACGATAAAGGTATGTACGTTCGATAAACCTCGATTTACCCCAGGTTTTTACTGTTTCAACACAAGCTCTTACAGGTCCGTTTTCAACAACCTTAACACTTACAACATTTGTAACATCCTCTTCTTTAACAATTTTATTAATTGTCCATGACTTCATTCCTCCTTTTTTGTCTTCGAGGTATATTCTCAGTTTATTAAGCTGACCACCATCTTTAACATATTCCTTGTTTGAGCGCTTATCAAACAGGCTTACAATACCACCAGTGGTCATATCGAATTTAATTTTAAAGAAGTCAGTCTCGAATGTATTGTCTTTGAATGGAATAGATTCGTTATATTCACCAGGTTTAGTCATATCCACATAGAATGTTTTATAACCGCCAGCCGGCATGTTATCAACAATAAGCTGCACCTTTGATGTAAAGCCGGGAGGTGTTGATTTTCCCCATACCACCTGTGCCGGGTATGTTTTACCGGAAGCATCGCGGACCAATACTGAAGGAACATTACCTTGTCCTTTATCGACAGCTTTGATGTTTTTTGAACCGTAATAATTTCCCCAGCTTGCATATTTGGCTGTTACAGGTTCTTCATGTGAATAAACATTTGCTTCAACAACGGCTTTACGGCTATAAGGTTGAAGATTATAAGCAACCACAGGCTGACCCAATCCCGTCTGGAATTTAACCTCATCGGCCATTTTGCGGAAAGCATTATTTCGCAATTCTGTCGTTTTACGGAGCACTTCACTGTAATGTGAAACAGCTTCCTTGTTGGCTTCGTTGATAGCTGAGCCCGGAAGAATGTCGTGGAACTGATTGAAAGTCACAGTACTCCACAGATCATGAAATGCTTCAGAAGGATATTTATCGCCGTTGAGCCACCGGAGAGTGTTGAAAAATTCGCTTGTATAAAGGGCGTTTTCGCTGTTTCTGTTACCCGCTTTAATATCAGCAATCGTTGTATAACAGCCTTCGAAAATAAACTGCATCTCACCACGGTGTGTCGGGCGGCCGTCCATCTCTTTTGATGCTTTTTTGAAAAAATCACCTGTTGTAGTGAATTTTACTGCCGGATACCCGGGGGTTTTATCAAGCTGGTGAACCATTTCAATATCAGCACGGGTAGGTCCGCCACCATGATCTCCAACACCTGTAATCTGAATGATCCTGTGTTTATCAGGTGCTATCTTCTGTAATTCATCTTTCAGGGCAGGAGTGATTTTACCATTATAAGTGTCATTTGCGTAGGCCAATACGGTGGAATTATCAGTACCTGTCCACCAGAAAGTCCCTTTATAGGGTTTGGTACGGTGAAAATAGAAATAATCACAACCAGCCAATTTAAGTATCTGAGGCATCTGAGAAATATGACCAAAGTTATCAGGAAGCCACCCAATGTTAGCCATCTTCCCAAAGCGGCTCTGAAAATAACGTTGTCCCAGAAGGAAAGAACGGGTAATAGCTTCACCTGAGGAGAGGTTCATATCACCTTCAGTCCACATGCCTCCGGCAAGTTCGAGCCGGCCTGCTTTTACGTATTTCTTAACCTGTTCAAACAGAGGTGGATCGACCATCTCTACAAAGTTATAGACTGCTGCCTGACTCTGCAGCATAGTATAATCAGGAAACTCATCCATAAATGCCACAACCTGCCTGAGGTTATCGTTACACATCTGCATCGTTTCGGAATATGTCCAGAGCCAGTTCATGTCCATGTGTGCATGACCAATCACATGGATAGTATCTTTTACCGGTATTGCGGTCTTTTTCTGTCCATAAACAGAAGAAAAAGAGCCTGCAACCGATGTCAGAACAATTAATAAAACAATACTTTTCTTCATTTCTTTATTTATTTTAATTACAGGAACTCACGATCAACATTATTTAACAGGCATCAAACCAAGCGTAACTATCTCATTAGCACGTAGTTTCACCTGAATTGTTTTACCATTCACTGTCGGGCTAACAACATTTTTAAGAGGTAATTCCAAAATATTTAACCTGCGTGCTGAAGCGACCTCAACAGGAACATTAAGCTTAACAGAGGTTGGTTTGCCCTCAATTTCTGCAAGTCTGACTATCAATTCCTTTCCATCCTCAGCTTGTTTTATGCCGGACAATATAACTCCCGGAGCATCAACAGAAAAGAATGAAGCCTCTTCGGGACGTGTCGCATGAGCCTTTGCGAGAGCAAGCGATGGAGGTTCAGCAGCATAAACAGGAACATTAAAATCTTCCCCTTCGGCCCAGACTCTCTTCTTCCAATCGCCGGCATGAGGAAATAATGAATAGCTGATATTGAATTTACCGAGGTTTGGATAAATATCCGGCTCACCAGCCGTTCTCATTAGTGTGATTCTAAGGTCACCGTGACTGTAAGAATGCCCATATTTTGTTTTATTCAGAAGGGCAATACCAACGTTACCGTCTGTTACATCGACCCACTTTTGTGCAGGGACTTCAAGTCCATCTTGTACTTCTGCCTTAATTCCATAAGCATCGGCATGTCTCAGGTAGGAGGGCGCTTCTTTGCCATTTATCATTCCGTCAACAGGTCTTTCAACAACGTCAAAAGGAACCTGTGAGTAAAATTTTGCATTTTCCATAGAAACAGGAAAGACCGCTCTTAACATTGGGGAATCGGTGGTATCGCTGCCTGTTTCGAGCCAGTGTACTTCCATATCGTAATCAACACGCGGATAAGAACGGTAAATATATGTACGTTCGATAAATCTCGATTTACCCCAGGTTTTCACGGTTTCAACACAAGCTCTTACTGGTCCGTTTTCAACAACCCTAACACTGGCCACATTTGTTACATCTTCCTGTCCGACAAATTTGTTTATTACCCATGACTTCATTCCACCCTTTTTATCTTCGAGGGAAATTCTCAGCGTATTAAGCTGACCACCTTTTCTTACAAACTCCTTCTTAGTGCGTTTGTCAAACAGGCTGACAATGCCTCCTGTCTTCATGTCAAACTTTATTGTAAAAAAGTCTGTCTCGAAGGTGCTGTTAGTGAACGGAATAGCTTCATTATATTCACCCGGTTTAGTGACATCGACATAGAATGTTTTATAACCACCGGCCGGCATGTTTTCAACAATAAACTGAATTTTTGATGTAAATCCGGGAGGAGTAGATTTTCCCCATACCACCTGTGCCGCGTATGTTTTACCGGAAGCATCGCGGATCAATACTGTAGGAACATTGCCCTGGCCTTTATCGACCGGCTTGATATTTTTTGAACCGTAATAATTACCCCAGCTTGTAAATTTGGCTGTTACTGGTTCTTCATGTGAATAAACATTTGCTTCGACAACAGCTTTACGGCTATAAGGTTGAAGGTTATAAGCAACCACAGGTTGCCCCATACCAGTCTGGAATTTAACCTCATCGGCCATTTTACGGAAAGCATTATTACGCAATTCTGTTGTTTTACGGAGCACTTCACTGTAACGGGCAACAGCTTCCTTGTTGGCTTCATTAATACCCGATCCCGGGAGAATATCGTGGAACTGGTTGAATGTTACAGTTGTCCATAGATCATGAAACTCTGCTGCAGGGTATTTATCGCCGTTTAACCAGCGGAGGGTGTTGAAAAACTCACTTGCATAAAGGGCATTTTCGCTATTCCTGTTGCCTTCCTTTATACCGGCTACATTAGTATAGCAACCTTCAAAGATGAACTGCATCTCACCGCGGTGTGTGGGCCGGCCATCCATCTCTTTTGAAGCCTTTTTGAAAAAATCACCTGCTGTAGTGAATTTTACTGCCGGATAGTCAGGTGTTTTATCGAGTTGATGAACCATTTCGATATTTGCGCGGGTTGGTCCGCCACCATGATCACCAACACCGGTAATTTGCAGTATCCGGTGTTTGTCGGGAGAAAACTTATTTACCTCATCCTTCAGATCCGGGGTTATATCCCCATTGTAGGTTTCATTTGCATAACACAATACTTTTGAGGAATCGGGGGCAATCCACCAGAATGTTCCCAGGTAAGGTTTTGTACGGTGAAAATAGAAATAATCACAACCTGCGAGTTGAAGTATCTGTGGCATCTGTGATATATGACCAAAGTTATCAGGTAGCCACCCTATATTGGCCATCTTACCAAAGCGGCTCTGAAAATAACGCTGTCCTAAAAGGAATGAGCGTGTTATTGCTTCTCCCGATGACATGTTCATATCACCTTCGGTCCACATGCCTCCGGCCAGCTCAAGGCGACCAGCTTTCACATATTTTTTAACCTGCTCAAGGAGAGGCGGGTCAACCATCTCAACAAAGTTATAAACAGAGGCCTGGCTTTGCAGCATGGTATAATCAGGATATTCATTCATAAATGCCACAGCCTGTCTGAGGTTGTCGTTGCACATCTGCATGGTTTCGGAATATGTCCAGAGCCAGTTCATGTCCATGTGAGCATGGCCTACTACCTGGATTGTATCTTTTGTCGGTCCGGTTGTCTTTTTCTGTCCATAAACAGATGAGAAAGAGCCGATTATCAATACAATGAAAATCAGCAAAATGTAATTTTTTTTCATGTTTCTATAGTTAATAATTAGCAATTAATATCAAAAATTGTCGTATTGAAGATATACCTTAAAGTCCTTTTTCATTACGTTTAAACTTTCTTTCAATGAAATTCCTGCACTGTTTCGAACATTGCCATGATATTCTCCGGAGGAACATCCGGCATGATATTGTGAATAGAATTGAACACATACCCCCCGCCTGCACTGAAAATCTCAAGATTGTGTCTTACATGATCTTTAACTTGCTGAGGAGTGGCACGGTTCAGAATACTTTGCGTATTGCACCCTCCTCCCCAGAATGTAAGCTCACTGCCGAATTCTTTTTTCAGTCGTTCAGGTTCCATATTGACTGCATTGATCTGAACAGGATTAAGGATCTCAAAACCAGCTTCAATCAACTCAGGGATAAGTTCATATATACCTCCGCAGCAGTGAAGCATTGTGTGTGCTGATGAATTTGCTTTTACATAATCGCACATAATTTTATGCCTTGACCTGAAAAATTCATTATATATTTCATTTGGCATAAATGGCCCGGTATTGGTCCCGAGGTCATCGCCGAATTTGATAATTTCAACTATATCTCCAACTGCTTTACATATCTTTGAAAGAAAATCCAGATGCATCTCCAGCAGCTTATCAAGAAGCCGGTGGACATTTACGGGTTCCAGATAAAGGTCCATCAAAAAATTATCAATCCTGCGCAGGAATGTACCCCATTCGAAAAGATTACAACCAACGCCTATAAGAAGAGCTTTGTCTGTTTTCGACCTTTCTTCAATGATTGTCTCCCGTAGTAATTTCCAGAAGTCCTTTTCATTCATCCTGTCGTAAGGAGGAAATCCAAAACCACCCCATATCACCCTGGACATATCGTGACTGATATTATTAAAGTTATCGGGGTAACCCTTTACGTATGGAAAAATCAGCTGATCGAAAAATGTAGCACCAACAGGCATCTTCCCGATATATTCACCTGTCGGCCCGGCAGCCAGCCAGCTTCCATCGGGTTGTTTTTCCGGATTAAACCATTTGGGATAAAGTCCGGGATAGCCTTTCATCAGCTCCAGTTTATGCCAGTAATTCCCGGATGAGTTAAAGAATCTGCCAATATCAAGAACATCGACTTTAAATAGATTGAGTAACTCCATCTCAGGTTGTGTGACTTCCTGAATTACATCATAGACATGGTTTTTAAGGTGATTTATCCCCAGGTAATTAATCAGGTTATGATAGGCCACAGCAGAAATTCCTGAACTGGGAGTAGCCCCGAGATCTACAGGGATCCTGTCGGGCTGTTTGTGATTAATGGCTGCGAGGATGCGTTCTCTTGAGTTCATATGTCTCGACCTTGTTTACTTAATATGATATGTTATATCCCGGGAAATCCTGTTTTTTTCCTTTATAATAAATAATGAATTGGTGATTTCAATTTTCTCAACTCCATTGTAATCTTCGGGAATTTTGGCTAAAAACGCCGTAAAAGATTTACTAATAACTTCATTGGCATCAATAAAAGCATAAATATTACGGTCAAATATTTTCCCTTTTTTAGCTACAACAGGAAATGGTTCATGCAACCCGGTAGTTCCAAATTCCATCCCAAATGCCATAGGAATGCCATTTTCCATAGAACGCCAAAAATTAATCCAGGGATAGTCTTCGGTTTTCCAGATATATCCAAGCATAAGTTTTTTCCCCGGATTACAAGCTGTTACCCAGCCATATTTGTCATTTTGACTGTAAACAAAAGAAGATACATTTGGCCAATCACCTTCAAATTGCCGTAAGTTAACTTTCTCTCCATTATGATCCGCCTGCGGCCATTTTAATATTGTCTCATCCTGATTAAGGCTTCCATCTCCCCTGTTTTCAAAACCCTGAAGGGAATTATTGTCAAAAAGGGTCGATTTGTCAAGAAAAGGTGGAGCTATTGATACGTGCTGCACAATATTAAACATCCGGCCATTTCTATTAAGATTCTTTATCTCTTCTGTTACAAAGAAAACGGGTTCATCGGCAGCCAATTCAATTTTACGCGTCAACTGCAACCCGGCCATTGGTAATTTGCACATCATAGAACAGGTCGATCGACCATCATTTATCTGAGGAGCAGTGAGAAGTTCCCATAATTCGGTGTTAACCTCTCCGTGATGCCGGAATCCATTTGCTTTCTCAGCTGCTGATGGTGGTCCCCAGCGGTCAAAACATAAGAAATGCCCCATGAAAATTCGTTCCTCAGGCTTCGTTGCTCGCCAGTTAATGGGATTTACTGGCAACTCTTTCAGGTGAAAATCAAAATATGAGCCTCCGATTAAATTGACAAGAAGCTCAATATTACTGTTTCCCATTTTTACAACGGTATCCATTTTAGCTGTTTTATCCTTCATAAGATCAGATTGTTTAATATCGTGCTTTTGCTGACATGAAAATAAAATTGAAATCATTAAAAATAAAACTCCAGAAGATATCTTTCTCATAATTTTTTTTTACTGTCAATTATATAAGAAAAAACAATATTCCACAATTTAGTGTTTTTATTGGTCACGCACATGATTATGCCTTTTTAAAATAAAAGTAAAACAATTGGTATGATTAAAACTATTTCCATAAAAATCTGTGTTTTAATTTTTAACCTGAATTATTCATAAAAAAGGGGAGATAGTTCTTCATTTACAATTTAATTAGTTATATTTGAAGTGATTACAACAAAATACACTCTTTATACAATAATAGATAAAAAAAACGAGATTACAACACCGAAACTTAACTTTTTTCCGATATACGGTAAAAATATTGAACTTAGTTTTAGAGATGACCGCATAAGCAGCGATTGTGGATTATTACCTCTTCGTGAACTTGATAACCAGCTAAAACTTTTTTTTGAATCCTCTGTCACTTTTATCTTTTTCCTGTTTTTCGCACTTTGACGCTGGATGCAGCTGCTTGTTAATGCTCCCTGGAAGATATAACTCCTTTTACATTGGTTACTTCCGCTGACCATGGAGGCATCTCCAGACTCACTTCCAGCATACCCTTGTCAACCTTTGCCCAGGATTTTGATGATGTAAAAGTAAGGGCAGGGTCCAATCCAGCTCTTTTAAGGTCGAATTTGCCGGTTATTGTCCGTGGGTTGTCAGAGAGGTTAAACATATTTATCATAAATGCATTTTCTTCAGGTAAGACATGCAGGTGGATCTCTTCGGTGATACCATAAAACTCGCCTCGCTTAAAGAACCTGTCGAACTGCCGGTAGTACTTCATTGCTGCTTTCTGAGCTTCAACTGTTTTCAAATCTTTATGAGTACCTCCTATACCCAGATGTCTGGCTGTGGAAGCAAACCACAAGAGTACAACACAATTCTCATTATCTGATCTCAGATCAATATGCAGATAAATTGGAATATTGCAGCACAGATTATAGTAGTACATTGCAAGGCCGCGTCCCTGTTTCAGGTCTTCCATCGGATTCCACATCAGTTCAAAGCCCCAGTTCTCATCATAGCTCAGAGGCAATCCATACTTGTAGTAGACGGGAGTCATTCTTTTTGTATTTCCTCCATCCAGCATGTCATGCAGTTCAATCAAAACATTGGGATACTTTGCATGGACCCTGTTAACCAGTTCAATGCAGTTCCGCATGTGGTCTTCCTGTAGGTAGGGAACAGGGTGTCCATGTGTGGAGTCAGAACAGGCTCCGTTCCAGCCGGTACCATCATACATCAGATAAGACACACCATCTTTGCAGTTCGCCAGTAAACGCTTTTCCGCTTCGTCCATGAAGTATTTTGATCCCATGCAGATTTCCGGCCCTTTTCTTATCGTGTCGCTTAATGTTTCAGGAGGCGCTATCCTTCTGGATTCTTCAGGCCAGTCTGAAGCACAATTGGGACCCATTTCCCATCCCTTAATTGTGCTCCAGGGGGGCATAGGTGTGTGCAGAGAAACCTTGAGTCCATATTTCGACTGCATCTCTTCGATGAATTTCTTCCGTGGCCCCAGCCATTTTTCACCCCAAAGAAAAGTTCCGAATTTTGTATCCCAACCTGGGTCCAGGTATAAGGACTCACAACTATATTCCACCCCCTTTACTGCCTCCTTCTCAACCCGTGTTTTTGTATAGTTCCTGATACGGTTGTTCCATGCTCCCTCCATATCATATAGCTGTTCCCAGTGGATAGGAGGATTGTAACTGTCAGGGAAACGACACCCCTTCTCATCAAGCATAGCCCTGTAAGAATAGGCGGCCTCGTTAAAGCCTCCAGCGATGGATTGGTATCGCATAACTCCGAAGTCCACCGTATCCCCCGGATTGATCCGGCTCAATGCTGATGGTTGTGAATGAATTGGAAGATAACAAGCTCCTCCGAAACGTAAAATGGTCCCCTTTGGTGCCTTTACAGGTGATAGTACACTGTAAACCAGATGTTCCTGGTTAAAGCTGAAAATGCCAACACTGCGATTACCGTGAATCCATGCCCACCCATCGGAGAAATGAGGAAAACCCATTTCAAACTCCGAAAGAGTAATCCTCATATTCCCGGGATTATGGAGTACTATATGTTCTTCAAAAAACTGTTTGTCGAGAGGCAGGTAAAATCTGTGTTCGATATTAAGTCCGGCTAGTTTTCCACGAATCGTCAGATTCTGGCCAGAAACTGTTACCGTAGGATCCTGCAATGTAAATATTGTGTCATGTGACCCTGAAACCTGTGCTCGGTATATGTAGTTCCCTTCCGACAATCGCTGAGGTATTTGCCTCTCTTCAAGTATCACATGAACTTCAGGCTCATCAACTGTTACTCTCAGCCGAAAAGCAGAATTGGACAATTCATGATGTACAGAGGCCGGATTTGTACATGCCGGAAATGTGGCAGAGATTGCAATGATCAGGCTCAGGTTACCCATAATTAGAAAGAATGCTTTTGCCAGTTTTTTCATAATTTGTAGTGTGCCAGATTACAGTTTAATTAAGTACGATTGATTGATTAATTTCTCCAGCGGTCGCAGGCCATAAAATAGTTTTACCACTCTTATCTGTACAAGAGAGATAATATTCAAAGTCGTCACAGATTTCTGAAGAAGGAATAATTATTTCATATACACCTCTTGCAACATGACTGGCTGACTTTATCATGAATGACTTTTCCCCAAGATGTCTCCATTTAACCACTAACTCGTCAGGTTGCAGGCCTATGCAAATAACTTTCAGCTTCAGGTCTTCCCCTGCCATGAGATTTGTTCTTACTGTCGGGACAATGAGTCGTGATATGCCAGTATATTCCCTCCCGGGCAAATATTCCACGCCAAATTTTTCTCCCAGTAATGCCTCCAGTTCTTCACCAGGCTTTTCAATGACGAGGTCAGCTACATGCTGCTGCCAGTTACAAAGGTTACCCAGACCGCCCGATGTAGTGATGGTCGATACCAGGTAATTATGTGTTTCTTCCAGTTCCCTGATGATCTGCTTTCGCAGAGGAAGTAATTGATTTTCTGCAGCTTTTTTTTGTTCATCTCTATCATTTATTTCTTTTATTGCCTTCATTCTCTTGTTATAATTACCCAGAGTGCAAGCTAATTTCCCGGTAGCTTTAAGATATTTGAAATTACTCAACCAATAATCAAACCGTTCAAGGTTTCCTCTCCCTTTAACCAGCGGTCTCAATATTTCCATTTTGTCAACAAAACTGTATAACACCTGCTTCTTCTCCCAAGACACAAGATCGGGTTTGACTGCACCAGGTCCATTTATCCAGTCTGCAGGCCTGGGCATTTTCACATACCGGTCCATAAATGGTTTGAATAATTCTGAAGTATCTCCTTCCGGGTACACGCCGTCAAGACTTACAAATATTTCAGCTGCCATCTCACCTATCTCCTTACCGAAGCAAGCTAATGCCCAGTCATCGTAAAAGTCGTTAACAGGCAAGTCTCTTAAATCACTGTCAATTTCGTCAGTTGGTGTATCTGATCTATCCCACGCAGCAAATGCAAGGGCACTTACATTCGGACCAATTTCTCTGGTACGCCAGTGGATACCCATAAGCCCGTTGCATCCTGCAGCAAGAGCATCGTGAGCATCTTTCTTCATTCTCCCTACCCATAACTGAGGAATAGTTAAACCAGGATCATCTTCCATCCAGGGGATTACCCATTTTGATCTTCCTGAAATATTGTTAAATCCTGAGTCAATCTTTTCAACTCCCAGGTTCCTGTTGATGCAACTGATTGAAATTTCTTCAGGCAGTATCCTATCAAACAAAGCTCTATCTTCTTTTGGCCCAAGGACCCAGCCACAAGTGGCCAAAGAAAATGGATTATTCATATTATTCAAGGTTTTGTATGCTGTAAGTATATCATCTTTTGTATTTTTAATATCTTTCGGTTTATTGCCTCCCCATGTCCAG
>Ga0265292_1000793_pt1 | contig 35758 bp, 29 predicted proteins | sample Munlanlewell296A_FD_189080 | JGI IMG/M metagenome (GOLD analysis project Ga0265292, IMG submission 189080) | Leachate microbial communities from a municipal landfill in Southern Ontario, Canada - Leachate well 296A | ecosystem: Engineered > Solid waste > Landfill > Unclassified | place: Canada... | reverse complement strand
GCGAGGATCGGGAATATCGCGAAAGATGCGCAACAATTCCGTGTGAGCCGATTCGTCCATGATCGCCTCCTTCTGATAGAGTGCAAAAAATTTGTTTTTGCGATCCACAAAGCTTTGTTCGCAAAAGCAACCCTATCACAAAAAACACCATGGCGCAAGTCTTATTAAAAATCGGAATTACACGCTATTTCATGCGATTGCCCTGACAGACCTGTTTCAATGTTAGTGTTTCTGGTTCTACTGGGGTAAACTTGACCATTTTTTATGATCGACCAGTACCGATTTAAAATCAAGGAAAATATTTTTCCAGTTCCGCCCGCTCCGCCGGGGTCAATTTTCCTACCAAGTCCAAAATCCTGCGGACCTGTGGCGATACTTGTTTATATGCGTCGGATTTCACGTCAATTTTATTTTGGAAATCGGGTGTTTTCTGTAACGGGTTGGAATTACAAGGCGTTACGTTTTTCGGTTCGAGTCCTTCCGGGCCCATTGTCATAAGTTCAAATCCGTACCGCGTGAAAAATATCCAGACACTGCGTGAGCAACCGCTCCAGCCAGGTCACCGGCAACACTGTCGCTTTGTCGGAAAGCGCTTTTTCCGGGTGATCGTGAATTTCCAGAAACAGTCCATCAGCACCCGCCGCTACACCAGCCCGAGCGAGAAGTGGACCCATCGCCCGGTCGCCGCCCGACGATTTTCCCGCCCCACCGGGTTCCGCGGCGCTGTGCGTGGCGTCCATCAGGACCGGGACGCCTAACTGGTGCATCCATTCGATGTTCCGCACGTCGGCGATCCACCGGTTGTATCCGAAAAAGTTTCCCCGCTCCGTCAAAACGATTTCCCTGGCCCCCCCCGCCTTTAATTTTTCCACCACGTTTTCCATTTCCCACCCGGCCATAAACTGAGCTTTTTTGACATTCACGGTCCGTCCCGTTTTCGCTGCCGCCGCCAGTAAATCCGTCTGCCGGGCCAAAAACGCCGGGATTTGAATAACGTCCAGCACCCTAGCCGCCGGATCGGCCTGGTCGGGCAAATGAATATCCGAAAGCACGGGCACATTCAGCCGTTTTTTAATCTCCGCCAGAATCTCCAACCCCTTTTCCATACCCGGCCCGCGATATGAATCGAGGCTGGACCGATTAGCTTTGTCGAAACTCGCCTTGAAAATAAAATTGATCCCAAGCTTGCCGCAAACGCCCTTGGCAAATTCGGCAATTTTGGCACAATGATCAAGCGATTCAATCACGCAAGGTCCCGCCACCAACACAAATTTACCCTCCCGCCCACCAAGAGCAAATGGCCCAATTTTACCGGCGGGAAGCGTTAACGATGGCAATGAATCATTCATACAAAATTCCTCGTAATAAATCTTCTCTTATACGTGTTTATTCGTGTAATTCGTGGTTAAAGAATCTTATCCCGGTGGTATCAGTACATTCAAGGCGCTGGGAATAACGGAATATTCCGCCGGTAAAAATCCCGCCGGGTCTCCATCGGTTTCAAACGGCACATCCAATGCGGATGTTACCTTTACTTTTCGGGCCTGGCGGTAAATTACGTTCGGGTGCGACAGATGTTTTCCGCGAGTCGTCCGCCACGCATGGCCCAGGAGCGGGATTTGATGATCACATAAATAAATACAAACATCCAGCAGTCCGTCATTAGAGATCGCGTTTTTACAGATGCGAAGTCCCACGGCATAGCGGGAGATGTTGGTAACAAACACCAGCCCCCTGCGGTTTTCAATGAGCGTCTCGCCATCGGCCTGGACGGTCATGGGAGGAAATCGATGTTCCCAGAACGTCCGCCAGATCGGCCAGAAATAGGTCAGATGAGTAATATTGCCGGTTCGGAATTTGTTCATGTGGAGTAAGACTTCCGCGTCGAAGCCCACTCCGGACAGCAGCAGGTATTTTTTTTCGTTGACCTGCCCCATGTCCAGGCAAACGCTTTTACCCCACTTGATTGTCTGGATAAGTTGATCGAGGTCCGGGACAATGCCCATTTCCTTCGCGAAAAGATTTTCCGTCCCCGCCGGGAAAATGGTGATGGGAACATCCGAACCGCAAAGCCCATCAGCAACCTCGCGAATAGTCCCGTCCCCGCCGGATACAAGCACCAGGTCGTAATCCCTGCCGTGGTCCTGAGCGTACTGTCCCCCATCTCCAGGTCCGCTGGTGCTATGTAAATCTACCGTAAATCCTTCCGCTTCCAGCCGGACCTTGAGAGCCCCCGGCAATTCCCGCGACCGGGAATAACCGGAAATCGGATTAAGTATCACCAGTATCTTTTTAAAGTTCATTGCGTATAAACCCAAGCGATTTGCATTTGAGGATTATATGCCGATTTGACCCGTCTGACAAACGGAAACTTTTCGATACTTCGTTATCCCTCAGTCTTTCTGGCCGCTTCTTTAAGAGGCACGACCGTAAGGGAGTGTTCTTCCCGCAGCCAGAAAAGACTGAGGGATTACGAAACTTATGGGTTTCTTCTTGATGGTTCAGGGAGTCTCATTTAAGATCATTTGTAATCGTTCAGGTTCCCGCCGTCATTGCGAGCGCAGCGAAGCAATCTGGCACTCGGACGCCATTGGTATCCCTGGGCCAGATTGCTTCGGCCCGCAAAACCAAGAGCGGGCCTCGCAATGACAAAGGAGCTTGAACGGTTACTGAAAAAAATATTCAAAAAGTTATGGAGGAAATCCAGCAGATGTAACCTGTAATCATTCATCAATAAAAGATTGGTAAGAGCCAATCCGTCAATTGTCTCAGAAGAAAACTGCAACACTTTCTTTGGAATGAGATGGATGGGTTGTGTCTCCCTTGCCTGCGGGCATGGGAGCACGCCTGTCCATTCATTCCAGCGCTGTTGCAGGCGTTCTTCTGAGTGGATTTGCGTCGTGCTCCCAATATTTTTTCGCCGCAAGGAAAATAACGCATGGAAACCAGAAAGCGTATCATCTTTACCGATTCGGAGTGGTCTACCTTGACGGCAGAATATTCCCTCTCCCGCCGCCAAAACCAAATCCTCCAAGCCGTTTTCCTCGGCCTGGAAAATAAGGAAATCGGCACCCGTTTGAAAATTTCCTACCACACCGTTCGCACCCACTTGAAGCGATTGTTCATCCGATTCGAGTCGGCAAACCGGACCGATTTAATCCTGAACATTTTTGCCGTGTTCCGCGCCAAATGCCGAAAGACCCGATGTCCCCTTCGGGGGTGACACCCCAAAAGGCGACTTGAAATCAAAATTTAATCCTGTAGACTGCGAAGGTTAATAAACACCGGAAAGAGAGAGACGGTTGTCCCTTTGTTGCCGGTGTTTTTTATTTGAAACAATTTGGAATTTGTGAATTGACACTTGGGAGAGAGCAGGCATATGGCCTGTTTTCTCCCAGGTGCTTTTTTACGCTGCGTTCAGCGAACCAGAGTGGCAAGCAGCAATTTCGTAGGATGGGCCTTGGCTCACCTTACGCGAGCTACAAATGTTTATTGTGCTGTAAAGATGTGCTGATTTTCTGGGAAAAAATGAAAACCACCTTTTGAAAGGATAGAAAATGAGAAAGACTTTGAATGTACGTTGGATTGCGTTTATTCTAGTTGTGATACTTAGCCTTTGTTCACACTCAAGAGCAGCAATAACAGGCATTTCGCTAATCGATCAAAATTATCATGTGAACGGATGGATGATGGAGCCGGTACAAACAAACGGTAGTAGTTACGCGCAAGACAATACCATTTATGCTTCGGGTTCTGCCTTCTCAAATGGATGGCAGATAAATAGCAGCGCTGGTATATCTTCGTTTCCACAAAATCCAGAGTACGATTCTTTTTTTGCAAATTCGGAGTTTCGTGGTAACCAAGGCAACGCTTCGGGTTCCGGGGTGGTTCGTTTCACAGCAATAAGTCCAACATTAACTGTAACTGTTCAGGAATTTGTTCAGTATTCAGGTAGCAGTAACATTTGGAACCAAGTGAAGCTTACAGATGAAACTACCGGAGAACTTCTGATGTCGCCGCCACCAGGCGGCAGTGCATTTTCTTTTTTCCCTGACCTGAGTCATATTTATCTTCTTGAATTTGGTGCGGCATGCGGAACTGGTTTTTCACCTTTGACAACTTGGGCTCAGTCAAATGTGAGTGTAACAGTTACTCCAGAACCAACATCATTTTTGCTGTTTGGTCTTACCATATTAGTTTTGAGGAAATTCGGCAATCCCGTGAACACCATACGTAATTCCCCTTGAGGGCACATCGGTTGTCTTTCTGTCTGGAAACGCGGCCATGTGTGTTTTTTTGGGGGGTTAAGAGCGGGAAAAGTCTGAATTTCTAATGGTAGTGGAATACATGGGGCAGAGCGAGAGGGATTGGTCTTGTTTCAGGTGTTTTCGTTTTTACTGCGTCTGCGAGCCAATGTGGTGAGCGGCAGTGTATTGGTGATTTTTCGTAATAGGAGATAGTTATGTTCTACAGAAGATTCCCACTCTCGTTTCTTATCTGTGGATTAATGTTGGCAGGGGTTTTACTTTTAGTTCCGGCAGCAGCCGTAAAAGCAGAAACAATTGTTGTTCCCGCTGATGGAAGCACTGTTTTTTCATCTACCCTTCTTTCTGGTATAGAATATAAAATATCTGTGGAGGGAACGTATCAGTTTGGTGAAAGTTCACTGGCCATTGCCGATGCGGAATGGTATTATGACCCGACAGATCAGCTTTGGTACGAAAACTGGACGACACCGGACCTTCCGACTTTCAACCAAAACGTTGTTATAAATAACATGGACTTTGATTGGCTGGGCAGATCGAGCATTGCTGAACCCTTTACAGTTCATACTTTCAGTCCAGATCATGTCTACATGCTCCCCTGGACAGGCCAAGATGAACCTTTGGCTTTTAGTATCTATGATGCTTTCTACGGGGATAATAGTGGATCCTTGACTGTGAGTATAACTCCCGAACCCGCCAGTCTTTCCCTTTTAATTCTCGGCGGATTGGCCTTGCTTCGCCGGCGGAAATAATTTGGAATTTGTGAATTGACCCTTGGGAGAGAGCAGGCGCGTGGCCTGTTTTCTTCCAAGTGTTTTTTGTTTGCGCTGTGGTCAGCAAACCAAAGTGGTGAGCGGCAGCCGAATGGGTAAATATTTAATGAAGGAGACATCGTTATGAAAAATCTGGAGAATCCATGCGTTTTACTGGTTGGCATGGTCGTTATCTTGTGTGGAATCAGCAGTGTGGGCTATGCTTGGGTAACCAATCCTAACAATGGACATCAGTATGCCCTAACAAATTATGGAACGTGGGAGCAGGCAGAAGCAGAGGCGGTGGTTGCCGCAGGACATCTTGCAACAATCAACGATGAAGCAGAAAATACATGGCTGGCTACTTTTATTAAAGATTCTTATACGCAAAACGGGCAATCGCTATTGAACTGGAACTTGGCGTGGATTGGGTTGTATAGAGACAATGCCTTAAGCACAGACTGGCATGATTTTAAATGGGTCAGTGGAGAACCAGTTACTTACTTTGCAGGTACTCCTTGGATAAATGAGCCGGGCAAATATGCTTATCTTCATGGATTAAATCACTATGCTGCTGGTACGTGGTTTTGGGATACTACCATTGAAAATAGCTACCAGTCCCAAGGAATTATTGAAGTCCCCGAACCCGCCACCCTTTCCTTGCTGGTTATCAGTGGGTTGGCTCTTCTTCGCCGGCGGAAATAATTTCGGAAATTTTAATAAACCTTTCGGGCGGGCTTCGGTCCGCCCTTTTTATTTCGGGGGCATATCCCGCGCCCACGGTTTTCAGTTCACGGTGGACAATGGCTTTAAAATCCTCTATGATATGTAACGTGGAGGTCAAGCGTGGACAAAAGTATTTTACGGATTTACGCGGATACGTCGGTATTCGGCGGGATGTTCGATAGGGAATTCTAGCGGTCGAGCAGGACTTTTTTCAAACCGGTATCATGTCTTCCCACAGTCTGGCCGATGCCCTGCATGTCGCATTGGCCACGGTCCATCGGTGCCCGATTTTGGTGAGTCGAGTAGACATATATGATCTCCTCATTCAAGCCTGATTTGTTTTTTCTGTTTCTCTTTTCTTTCGATTAAAGAGGGGTAGTCTAAACGGTTACCAAAAACCGCATTAAAAAGCTCAGAATGCAGCTTCTTTTCAGGACCAACCTCATCCAAATCGTACAAATTGTCCAAACTGTACAACTCGAAAAAAACTGCAAAGAAGTAGGCGCAGCGAACCAGATGCTTTATAATGATGAACTATTGGTTAAAATGGGTTCATTTCTTTTCAGCATTTTTTTTAGGGAGATCTCGTATGAAAAAGTATCTGGCGGAAATGATCGGGACCTTTTCTCTGGTTTTATTTGGATGCGGAACGGCGGTTGTAGCCGGCGCACAGGTCGGGGTGTTGGGAATTGCCCTCGCCTTCGGACTGACCCTGGCGGCCATGGCCTATGGAATCGGGCCGGTCTCAGGCTGCCACATCAATCCCGCCGTCAGCCTGGGGGTCTTTGCCGCCGGACGAATGAAAGCGGTCGATTTGATCGCGTATATTATTTCCCAGTGCCTGGGGGCCATCATAGCCGCCCTCGTTCTGGCAGCCATCGTCAAGGGTCAACTCGCCGGGTATGATGTTGCCGCCAAAGGCCTGGGGCAAAATGGATGGGGAGCAGGTTACCTGGGCCAGTACGGTATGGGCAGCGCCATTATTTTTGAGCTGGTGGCGACCTTTTTGTTTTTAGTGGTCATCTTAGGTTCGACCCAGGAAGGGGCATCCACCCCGGCGGCAGGTCTGGCCATCGGTATCTCTCTGGTAATTATCCATCTGCTGGGAATCCAGATCACGGGAACCTCGGTCAATCCCGCCCGAAGCCTCGGACCCGCCCTGGTAGTCGGAGCAAAGGCAATGTCCCAACTCTGGTTATTCCTAGTCATACCAAGCCTGGGAGGAATCGCGGCAGGGCTTTTGTTCCGTTTGAAGGTGCTGGGAAAATAGCAGGAACAAAATACCCGTTCCCTCACAGTCGCGTCTCTTTGACGTCGATTCTAGCTTTACTATTGCCATTTTTGCCCTCGAATTGTATATAATAGAAGCGTTCAGGTCACGTGGTAGATACTGTAAAAATGTTTTCAGAATAACAAGGAGTACGGAATGTCGGTGAATGTAGCGGTAGTCGGTGCGACCGGTGCGGTCGGGCGTGAATTTATCAAAGTTTTGGAACAGCGGAATTTTCCGTTTACCAATATCAAATTCCTGGCTTCGAAGCGTTCCGCGGGAAGCCAGATTCAATTTAAGGGCAAGTCTTACACCGTCGAGGAATTGACGGAAAAAAGTTTCGCCGGTATCGATATCGGTCTTTTCAGTGCCGGCGGGTCGATCAGCAAGCAGTACGCCCCCGCCGCGGTAAAGGCTGGGACGATTGTGGTGGATAATTCCAGCGCGTTTCGAATGGACCCCAAAGTCCCGCTGGTCGTGCCCGAAGTAAACCCCGAAGATATCGAAAAACATCAGGGGATCATCGCCAATCCGAATTGCTCGACCATCATCATGGTCGTTCCGGTTTGGCCGTTGCACAAGGTGAACAAAATCAAACGCCTGGTGGTTTCCACCTACCAGGCCGCCAGCGGAGCCGGGTGGAAGGCGATGGAAGAATTGCGAAATCAGACCGCCGCCGTCCTGGCAGGTAAAGAGGCAAAACCCGAAGTATTACCGCATAAATACGCATTTAACTTGTTTTCGCATAACAGCAAGATCGGCCCAGACGGCTACAACGAAGAAGAGTCCAAAATGGTGAGCGAGACGCGGAAAATGTTCCACGACCCGGACATCATGGTCAGCCCCACCTGCGTGCGTGTTCCGGTCCTCCGGGCCCACAGCGAATCGATCAATATCACCTTCTCTGAACCGATGACCGAAGCGAAGGTCAAAGAAATCCTCGCCACGGCTCCGGGCGTAAAAATCGTCGATGACCGCGAGAAAAATTATTTCCCCATGCCCCTCGATGCCTCCGACCAGGGCGATGTTTTCGTCGGCCGCATCCGCATGGACATCTCGCAGCCCGACGGCCGGGGAATTAACCTTTTCGTTTCCGGCGATCAGCTCCTAAAAGGCGCCGCCCTCAACGCCGTACAGATCGCTGAACTTTTACCGATGGTAAAAGGCAAAAGCAAAAAATGCTCCTGCGGCTGTTCGTGCCGATAATATACCAAATTGAAAAAAATCGATGTCTACGAATAGTGAGGTGATGCCAATGATAGCTCTGATCTTGTTAGGTGTGCTGGTTTTTCTTCTCTCGTGGGTTTGCATCGAACTTCTGGACATTAGATATCGGCACAATGAGATAAAAGGGCTGTTGAAGAAAATCCTCGAAAAAGAAAAATAAAGTGATTTCGGGTATTCCCATGACAGAAAAAACTTACAAATACTGGCTGAAATCCGCCGATTTGGATTTGCAAACGGCTCGGAATTTATTCCAAAGTGGTGAATATCCCTGGGCGCTATTTGTAGGGCATTTGACCATCGAAAAACTTTTTAAAGCTTATCATGCAAAATTCATTGACCCCAAGGTTCCTTATCGACACAGCCTTGTTTTGCTGGCTCAGAAATGTAAAATGAACCTGCCGGAATCTGAAATTGATTTTCTTGACGAACTATCTTCATTCAACATCGCCGCACGGTATCCCGATAGTAAATTTCAATTTTATAAAAAATGCACCATGACCTTTACCCGCAAGTACCTCGGAAAAATCGAGGAATTGGCCCAGAGATTAAAGGAGCATATTGCACATGAAAAATAAAATCATCGGCATCGTCAGGAAATACGCGAAGGAACTCAAAAAAAACCGGGTGCATATTAATCAGTTGTATCTTTATGGTTCGCAGGCTACCGGTAAACATCGCGCCATGAGCGATATCGATATAGCCGTAATTTCCGACTCGCTTTCCGGCGATTGGTTTGAGGATATGAAATTACTTCGTAAAGTGAGAAGAATGGTTGATTTACGGATCGAACCCATGCCGTTTCGCCCGGAACGATTCAACTCCTCGGAACCTTTGTACCATCAAATAACAAGCGAAGGGATAAAAGTGGTATAGTCCCGCCGGGGACAAAGTTTAATATATGACGGCTGAGATTCGTAATATCAAATTAACCATCGCCTACCAGGGCACGCGCTACAGCGGGTGGCAGCGGCAAAAAGATACCCCCACTGTTCAGGAAACCATCGAAGAAACGCTTTCTGATATTGTGGGTCATCAGACAAAAATCCAAGGCGCGAGCCGGACCGACGCCGGGGTCCACGCCGAAGGGCAGGTTGCCAATTTTCTCGTCGAATCTTGCCCAATTCCCACCGAAGCCTTCGCCGCGATCCTCAGCGGCAAACTCCCCCCGGATATCGCCGTCCGCGAAAGCGTCGAAGTCCCTTTGAATTTTCATGCCTCCGGCACCGCCATCCATAAGACTTACATTTACCGCATTTACACCGGCCATCCCAAAGACGTTCAGTTGTATAATCTTCGCTGGCAGGTCGAATATCCGCTGGATTTAAACGCGATCAACGCAGCCGCAAAATTTCTGATCGGCACGCATGATTTTCAGGGCTTCACTTCCGCCAAGGATACACGTGAAAACGCCGTCCGATCCATTATGAACGCCCACGCCTGGTGGTCGGCCGATGCCAGTGAATTGCTCTTTATGATCCAGGCAAATCGATTTTTATACATGATGGTGCGAAACATCGTCGGCACGCTGGTGGAGATCGGTCGAAATCGCTGGCCAGCGGAAAAAGTCGCCCAGATCATCGCCAGCCAGGATCGAACCCAAGCCGGCCCCACCGCCCCACCGCACGGACTGTGCCTCAAAGTCGTAGAATATTTGAAAAATTCCGCTTCCACGCTTGACACTCAAGCACGAATCGGCGATAAATAATATAAGAAAGCTGTATGCTGTTAGCTTCCTTTGCGGATGTGGCGGAATTGGCAGACGCGCAAGGTTCAGGTCCTTGTGGCCGTAAGGTCGTGGAGGTTCGATTCCTCTCATCCGCAGTATTTAAGTTCATAATGCCACAAAGTGAAAATAAAAAATCCATTCATACCCTGACGGAGCAGGACCGGCGACTAATGGCCTTGCTGGACGATCTGCCCCTGGTCGCAAAACCCTGGGACGCACTAGCCACGGAAACAACAAGCACAGAGACAGCCGTTCTCCATAAACTCAAAACCTGGTCCGACGCGGGTTATTTTCGGTATTTTCGAGCGTTATTCAACAGCGAAAAAATCGGCTTTAAATCAACTCTTTCCGCCATCGCCACCCCTGACGACCAAGCCGATTCTCTCGCCGCCGTAATATCCGAATCCCCCTTCGTCTCGCATAACTTTTTACGAACCGGAGCGCAATTCAACCTCTGGTTTACTCTCACCTGCCCCGTAAAAGGCCCAACGCTGGAAGAAACAATTGACACCCTACGCCGTAACCTCAACGTGGTCATCCGACGTTTCGACACCATCCGGTATTTCAAAATTTCCTTCAAAACGCTTTTTCAGGACGGCCATAAACCGTCATGGCTGGAACAACCCCCCCCCACTATCGACCTGCCGGACGATATATTAATCCAAACCATCAGCCTTTTGCAAAATGACCTTCCCCTCATCGAAAGACCGTTCCTCTCGTTAGCCAAAAAAGGAAATCTCACAGAGGACCAACTGCTCGAAGCGGCTCGCCTGCTCAAGCATCGCAAAATATTAAGGCGTCTGGGAACGATCTGGAACCTTCACGCGATCCACGAAACGCAAAATGTAATGTGCGCCTGGGACGCTCCGGCGGAGCAATTGGAACCCTTTGGCCGTCACGCCGCCAATAATCCCAGGATCAGCCATTGTTATCAGCGAGTGAATTACCCCGACTGGCCCTGGAAAATCTACACCGTCATCCACGGCAAAGACCGCCAGGATTGCCTATCCCTGATCGACCAGATAGGGGCAGGATTTCCAGACGTCCGGCACATCAAATTATGGACGGCCAAGGAATACAAGCAATTGCCGGTTACGTTCGACCCGGCAAAAATCGTTATTGAACGATGACTTCGCCCTTTTTCATTGCAAAATGCAAAGTTAAAATGCAAAATACAAAATAAAGATGGTGGGTTATAGAAAACCCAATCGGCTTTAAGAAGATTTTCGAGGTTAATTATGTCATCTGAGTTTGAAACATGCAGGCAAAAACTTGAAGACCTTGCAATCTATTATAAAAATAATTATGGCAAAAGAAATGAAGCGACAACACGACTTCAATTGATTGATCGACTTTTCTTTGAATGTTTGGGTTGGACAAAAGAAGATGTGATTTTGGAGGAATCTTACGAAAGAACTTACGCGGATTATGTTTTTTCGGCTCCTCGTAAAATACTTATCTTGGAGGCAAAAAAGGAAGGCGATTATTTTGAACTACCTGTTGGGAAAGAAGAAATAGACTATAATCTTGGTTCCCTTGTGCGAGACTATCCAAATTTAAAGAAGGCATTAGAACAAGTATCGTCTTATTGCCAACAGAGAGGGGTACCATTTGGGGCAGTTGGAAATGGTCATCAAGTTGTTGCATTTATTGCAACCCGAAATGATGGCTTACCTCCTCTTGAAGGGCGAGCCGTGGTATTTGAATCCTTCGATGTAATGCTTACTAAATTTCTTCAACTCTGGAAGGCGCTGTCAAAGCCAGGTATCGAAAAACAATTTTTAAAGTATAGACTTGTCGGTAGCCTTTTACCAGTACTTCCCCCCAAGCTTTCTGCCAAAATACCAAATTATCCGGGCATAAAGAATAGAAATATTTCCCAAACAGATTTACAAATCGTAAGCGAATTAGTAATAGAAGACATAACAAATGTCCAAGAGATTGAATCCACATTTTTAGATGAATGTTATTGCCAAAGTGGAGCCTTATCACAACATTCTTTAATTAGTAAGTCTATTTTAGAGTCTCGTTATGCTTCATTGTTTGATTCGGTTTCTCCCGGCCCATCCACTGTTCCGGCTGTAATGAAAGGAGAGGTCTCTCCTGAAATGCTTTCGGAAGCTGTATCCCGTCGTCCTATTCTTTTAATAGGCGATGTAGGTGTAGGCAAAACTACTTTTATCAGAAACCTAATAAAGGTTTCAGCAAAGGAAATATTTGATAAATCGATTACGCTGTATATTGACCTTGGCTCACAAGCTACTTTTTCAAACGACTTAAAATCTTTTGTTCCTGAAGAAATATGCCGACAGTTGAGAGATAACTATAATATTGATATTGACGAATACAACCTCATTAGAGGTATCTACAATGTTGATATTGAACGTTTTTCAAAGGGTCTTTATCATAATTTGAAAGAAAGCAACTTATCACTTTATCAGCAAAAAGAAGTTGATTTTCTTGAAGAAAAAGTAGGAAACAGGGAACAACATCTTAAAAGAGCATTAGAACATATCGTTAAAGGCAGAAAAACACAAGTAATTATATTCTTGGATAATTCGGATCAGAGGGATGAATTAATTCAGCAGCAAACTTTTTTAATTTCACAGGAAATTGCCCAACAATGGATGGCCACCGTCTTTGTTTCTCTTCGTCCCGAAACCTTCCACCGCTCCTTACAAGTGGGAGCATTAAGTGGATACCATCCTAAAGCTTTCACGATTTCCCCACCTCGTCTTGATCGTGTTCTTGATAAGAGATTAAAATTTGCGTTAAAACTTGCTACCGGAGAAATACAAATTCGTTCCCTTTCAAATCGTACAAAAATTCATTTGAAGAATTTGGCTTCAATTATTAATGTTTTTCTTTACTCTCTGGAAAAGAATGAAGATATTATTCAGTTCATCGATAACATTTCAGGTGGTAATATCCGTATGGGTCTTGACATGGTAAAAGACTTTATTGGAAGCGGCCATGTTGATACGAAAGAAATAATAGAAAAAGACGATCAAAACCGTCAAAAGGGTTTTGGATACGTTATACCCTTACATCAGTTTTTGAGAGCAGTAATATACGGTGATAATGAATATTATGACCCTAATCGATCTCCCTTAGTTAATCTATTTGATGTAAACCATGATGATCCCAAGGAACATTTTTTACTTCCGGTAATATTAGCCCTCTTGGCAGTAATGAAAACAAGTGGACAAGATGGCGGTTTTGTAGAAACTTCAAAGCTTTATGATAAACTTCAAGGTTACGGATTTACACCTGAACAGATCGATTGGGCAATTTTAAGGGGTCATCATAAGAAGCTTTTAGAAACATCTGCGAGACGTATTCCACAGATTGGCCAAAATATGCCGGTATCCTTGCGTGTAACAACAATTGGTTTGTACCATATTATTATCTTGTGTAATAAATTTACATACATTGATGCCGTTATTGTTGATACACCCGTCCTTGATGAAATTTCACACTCAACTATTCATGATGTACAAAATATAATTGACCGTCTTGACCGTGCAGAGATATTTTGTTCCTATCTTGATACACAGTGGAAAACTATTCCAGAAAACATCACCGAATTTGACTGGAATAGCCTTTCGTTTAATTTAAAGGAAGAAATAAGAAATATTAGAAATAAGGCTAAGAGTAGGGGAATAACCTCTACCTCACAATTAGGTTTAGAATTTTAAGAAAAAGATACTGTTGAGCAAGCCAACCGTGGCACAGACCAGATACACTTATTTTTTTGTCAGACTGGGACGCTTATGTCGTTGATGATTTGCGTGATGATGCTGGACGTTGAACTTGAATGGCTTTCGTCGATGTAACTTTTGCTCAGGACCCGGTGGGCGCAGACGGGGACGGCTAAATATTTAATATCTTCGGGGATTACGAAATCTCTTTTTTCGATCAGGGACCGGGCTTGGGCGGCTCGGATCAGGGCTTGGCCGCCGCGGGGTGAAAGGCCCAGGTCCAAATGCTTATGATTTCGCGTCGCGTGGATAAAATGCAGGGTATAATCCATGACCTCTTTTGAAATATGGACCTGATCGACGATTTTTTGCAGGGCGATCACTTCGTCGCTGTTTAATACCGGCTGAAGGTCGGTCATGGCTGCACGGGCGGGTCGTTCCAGAATAATCCTCGCCTCCTGCTCCGGCGATGGGTAGCCGATGGTAATCCGCAGGATAAAACGGTCTAGCTGATTTTCCGGCAGGATATACGTTCCTTCAAACTCGAAAGGATTTTGCGTGGCAATGACCATAAATGGTTTTTCGAGCGTAAACGTATGGCCGTCGATGCTGATTTGACCTTCGTTCATCGCTTCCAGCATGGCGGATTGAGTTCGAGGCGTGGTCCGGTTGACTTCATCCGCCAGGACAATATTAGCGAAAATCGGACCCTTTTTGAACTCGAAATTTCGCGTCTGCTCGTTATAAATGGAAACGCCAAGAATATCGCTGGGCAGCAAATCCGGGGTTAGTTGGATGCGGGCAAACGTGCAATGAATGCTCTTGGCCAGTGTGCGGGCCAGGATGGTTTTACCCACACCGGGCACATCCTCCACCAGCACGTGCCCGCCGGCAAGCAATCCCACGATGAGCTGGTCAACGACCTCGGGCCGTCCGAAGAAAACTTTTGCGACATTCCGCTTCAGACAAGCCAACTGCTCTACCAATTTAGGGTCAAAATCAACTGCCATATCTTTTATTATACCGACCTAATCGATTTTAGTGTAAATATATCTTGATCCGCCCGACACCGATTTTACATGCATGGTTATTCCCGACTTCAGCGGATTCTTCTTAAAAACCTGAACCAATTCTTTGGCGGAAACGATTTTCTGATTCGCCGCTTCGAGGATCAAATCCCCTTCCGACAATCCCAGCCGGGCGCCTTCGCCCTGCGGATCGACCTGAACAATCAAGACTCCTTTCGTATTTTTCAATTTATACTTTTCCAACAGTTCCTGGTTGACTGAGGAAATAACAATTCCAAGTTCTTTAATCGTAACCTGGTTGGCCGCGGTTTCTTCCTGCGGACCGGAATCCATCTTTCCCGCAAAGAAACCTTTGGGCATTTTTTCAAGCGTCACGGGAACTTCGATCATTTTCTTGTCTCTCCAGATCTGAAGTTTGACCGTGGCCCCCGGCTGTTGTTCAGCCACCATGCTCTGAAGGGTTTGTCTATTTCGGACCTCCATTCCGTTGAATCCGAGAATAATATCGCCATCCCTCAATCCAGCCTTGCTGGCCGGTGTGTCGGGATTAACCCCGCTAATCAAGGCACCTTTAGTATCCGTCCGACCAAAATTCCTTGCCAGTGGAACGGTTAAATCAGGATTTAGCTGCACGCCCAAATAACTTCGCGTAACCTCTTCGCCTTTTCTAAGTTGTGAAATCACAAATTTTATCGTGTTCGACGGAATGGCAAATCCGATCCCGGCGAAGGTGGCGGTCCGCGACACGATGGCGGAATTGACCGCGATCACCTTACCATAAAGATTCACCAAAGGACCGCCCGAATTGCCCGGATTGATCGCGGCGTCGGTTTGAATATAATTGCTGTAATTGATGGAATTGCTGATCTTGACTCCCCGTCCGATGTAACTGACGATCCCCTGCGTCACGGTATTATCCAACCCGAACGGATTCCCCACCGCCATCACCCAATCACCGACTTGAACTTTATCCGAATCCGCTAATTCAAGGGCGGGAAGATCATCGGCTGCCACCTTGATCAGCGCCACATCCGTCATCGGGTCCGTCCGCACCCATTGCGGCACAAATTCTCTCCCGTCGGGAAGAGTGATTTTTATTTTATCAGCACCCTCCACCACATGGTTATTCGTAACGATATAACCCCTCGCATCAATAATAGTTCCACTACCCAAACCAACCTGAGGCTCCGGAGATTGCGGCTGGCCGAAACGGAAAAACGGCGGCATTCGATCATTTGGAAAGAAATGTTTGAAAACGTCTTCTTCGGACTCGCCCGACGATTGAGATTTGACGGTTTTTGTAGACGTAATATGCACCACCGACGAACTAACGGTCCTGGCGATATAGTTGGACACGCGGCTGGTCCGTTCCAGCATCGCGAAATCCTCCGCGCTCGGGGCGGCGACAGGGCCTACGGACTGCTTGACCAGCATCACGTCCTTCGCTTGCGCCACCACGGCGGCATAGTGAATAAACAAAGCTATCATTAATCCAGGGACCAGCCTGTACAGACCCAAACGACTTTTCTTCATATTATTTTTCTCCCAATAATTGTTTATCTACCGATATTACGAAAATAATTGTACCGGGTTCTTTACCAGATAAAAGTTTTTTTAAAAATACCGCGTAATTTGGAATGGGAAAAATTTCAAGCCCCCAGTCTTGAGGCGATCAGGGAAACCTATCGATTATGTAAAGATTATCCGCCGGGCGATCGACCTGGGTTACAATTCGGTCATGGTGGACGGGTCGCGATTATCCCTGGCGGACAATATTGCCGCAACACGCAGTGTCGTTGAAATTGCTGACGCGGCGGGGATTCCCATTGAAGCGGAGCTGGGAGCCATCATGTCAGTGTCGCCGAAGGTTTGGAATTACTGGATTATTTCCAGAAATTCATTGACATGCCGTCGATTTTTCTTTATATTATCTGGAAGTATTCCATAAAAAGGAGCCGGCAATTAAAGAAAACGTCAGTCACATTACGGGCAGCCCGGCGGCATTGAAGAAGATCAATACAGCGAGGATCCTTCATTTCCTGCGGTTCACCGGACCGGCCAGTCGGGCGGACCTGGCGAGGCGAATGAACCTCGACGCAAAGACCCTGACCAACGTCAGCGCCCGCCTGCTCGGCGAAAACCTGATCGGTTGCCGCGACGCGGTGGTGGCTGGCCGCGGTCGGCCGGCGGAGATCATTTTCATCAACCCCCATGCCGCTTACGGGGTGGGAATCGATTTGGGCAGCCAGCAGGTCACCGGCGTCGTGGTCGATATGGCAGGCAATGTCCCTTGGCGCATCCGGCGGGAATTTGAATCGCCCCGTGACAAAAATTTCCTTTTAAAACAAGCTGACCAGGTCGTCGCCGAGCTTTTCGACTCCCTGGGAAAATCGGCCGGAAAAAAGGTCCGGGGCATCGGGTTTTGTGTTCCAGGTTTCCTCGACCGCCGGCGCGGACTTGCCGTCGAATCCGTCAATATTCGCGGGTTTAAAAACGTGCCTGTCGGACGATTGTTTCAACGCCGGTTCAAACAACCGGTGTTCCTCGAAGAATCATCCCGGATGATGGCCATGGCGGAACTTTGGTTCGCCAAACGCGATTTCGAATCCCACTTTATTTGCGTGGACCTGGGAGTCGGGATCGGCATGGGAATCGTTCACAACGGAATTATGTATCGCGGCAGCCGGGAGCGAAGCGGGGAAATCGGCCATACAGTCGTGGAACCGCGGGGTCTCCAGTGCCTATGCGGAAAGCGCGGTTGCCTGGAAACCGTGGCCAGCGGAAGCGGATTGGCACGGCACGCCGAGAAAATCAATTTATCCAAACGCGGAATAAAATCCAAAGGCGCTAAAGCGATTTATGAAGCCGCTGTTTCCGGCGACACCCAGGCTCAGGAAGTTCTCACCAAGGCCGGCGAATACATCGGTCTGGCCATCGCCAACGTCATCAATCTTTTCGATCCTGACCGCGTCATCTTGAACGGCGGACTCGTGACCGCAGGGAATCGGATCGTTGATCCGCTACGGCGGGCCGTAAAAGCCCATTCAATGAAAACGACCGGCGGAGGGTGTCGTGTGGAGGTCAGTGAATTGGGTCAGTCGGCGGGGGCGATGGGGGCGGCCATGTTGCCGCTTATGAGTTTTTTTGAATTTGAGAATATAAAGTTCTGGTAAACGAGCAAATTATTTAACTGCAAGCTTTTTAATGAAAGGAAAACAATCATGTCGGAAAAATTGGCAATTGACGGTGGCGCCAAAACCGTAACCAACAAACTGGTCGGTTGGCCCAAATTCGACGAAACGGCCATCAAGGCGGTCGAAGAGGTTCTTCGTTCGGGAAAGGTCAATTACTGGACCGGAAAAAAAGGAATGGCGTTTGAAAAGAAATTTGCCGAATGGCAGGGCAGCAAGTATGCGATCAGCGTGGCCACGGGAACGGCGGCGTTGCACGTGGCTCTGGCTGCGCTGGGGGTCGGTCCGGGCGACGAAGTGATCGTTCCGAGCTATACGTTCATCGCCACAAGTTTTTCCGTGGTGCAGGCGGGAGCGATACCACGCTTTGCTGACGTGAACGTCGACGATCATTGTATCAACATCGAATCCGCGGAAAAGCTGGTGACCAAACGCACCAAGGCCATCATTCCGGTTCACTTGTACGGAAACGTCTGCGACATGGACAAGATCATGGCCTTCGCCAAGAAACACAACCTTTATGTCATCGAGGACAACGCCGAGGCCTTTGGCGGCTCGTACAAGGGCAAAAAAACAGGTACCATAGGTCACATCAATGCTTGCTCCTTCTGCCAAAACAAGACTTTTACCACCGGCGGAGAAGGGGGTATGATCACCACCGACGATGAAAATCTGGCCTGGGAATCCCGTAGCTTCCGCGATCACGGCTACGACGTTAAAGCACGGCTCAACCTCCTCGAACTCGAGCAAAAGCTCCCGTACATCCACAACCGAGTCGGATGGAACTATCGCATGACGGAAATGCAGTCGGCCATTGGTCTGGCCGAGCTTGACAGAATGGATAACTGGAACATGCCCGCCCGAAAGCGAAACGCCCATATTCTCATGGACGCCCTGGGCACGATGCCGCAGATCAAATACATGCCGATCGACACCCCGGAGCGTCAGAACGGCTGGTTTGTATGCGCGTTCACGCTGGACGTCGAAAAAATGAATTGCGACATCATGCAATTCGTCAAGGCCGCCGGAGCTGAAGGCGCTCCGTGCTGGAAGGTATTTTGGCCGCAGTGTCATACCGAAGGGGCGTTTACAAATAAACGTGGATTCGGAAATTCCGGGTTTCCGTTTTCTTCGAAAGAGTATACCGACGCCGCCAGTGCCGATTACAGCAAAGTCGATGTGCCCAATGCCCGTTGGCATGAAACGCACACCTTTACGTGCTTCGCCTATCCAACGTTTACGGAAAGCGACATGAAGCAGATCGCCAATGCGATAGTAAAGGTCATCAAGGCATATGCCAAGTAATTGTATCGAACGATTGATGGGTGGCATGGGCAATTCTTATTGCCCGTGTCCCCCGGTTTTTTAAAAGGATAAATCATGGCAAATTTAAAAGTCGGCATCGCCGCGGTCGATTATACCCCCAAAAACGGTTTACCGTTGATGGGTAATTTCCGTAACGATTACGGTGCCCGCGGAGTTCATGATCCGCTTTACGCCAAGGCGGTGGTTTTTGAAAATTCCACCGGCGGAAAGGTGGCGCTGCTTTCGGTGGATATCTGCATGATCGAACGCAAATGGGTCGGCCTGATGCGGGAAGCGATCTATCAGGACACCGGAATTCCGAAAGAAAATATTCTCATCGCCGCCACTCACACGCACAGCGGTCCAGCCCCGATGGGTTTAGGTTCCCTACCGAAGGCCGACGACACAGATATCGAGCAATTCTTGAAAAAAGCCGCAACGGCTGTCGGATTGGCTAATCGAAATTCGCAGGAATCAAAAATCAGCGTGGGATATTCCTCAGAAGATCGTCTTTCCTTCAACCGCCGTCTGGCTTGCAAGGACGGTCAAACGCACATGAACTGGGAAAAGCTCGATCCCAATTTTGTGCTTACGACCCTGGGACCGATCGACCCTCAGGTGATCGCTGTCAGTGTGCAACAGGGACAAACAAATAAAGCCGCACTCGTTAATTTCGGACTCCATCCTGCCATTCTTGCCGGGGATAATTGGCTTTATTCGGCGGATTATCCGGGATATCTTGCCGAGGCATTACAGCGAATTTACGGTACCGATTTTACCACTGTGTTTTTAAATGGCTGTTGCGGAAATGTCAATCATATCGATTATCAGGACCCCCTCCAGGGCCGGGGGTACAAAATGACCCAACGCTGCGGATATATGTTGGCGACGGCTGTGCAGGAAGCAATGTGCCGTTCCACGGCGGTGGAAGGGGACCATATCGCGGTCAGCCGAGAGTTGGTAACGTTGAAACGGCTTAAAATAAGCGACAAGGATCGGCAATGGAGCGAAACCGTCCTGGAAAAAGCAAAAAAACAAGCCACCGCGGGGCAGGTTGATGGACTACCGGATGAATTTTATGCCCACACCTGGATGGATGTGTATAAAAAACAAAATACCGACGACAACGTCGAAGTGATGGCGATTCGAATCGGAAACCTCGCAATCGTAGGCTTGCCGGGCGAAATCTTCTGCGAGTTTGGAATGGAAATCAAAAAACATTCTCCTGCTAAACATACCCTGGTGATCGAACTGGCCAACGACGCCGTCGGATACATCCCAACCCAAAACGCCTTCGCCGAGGGCGGATATGAACCTTCGACGGGGTCCACGATGTACGAAAAGGGTTCGGGTGAAAAAATGACGGAATCTGCATTGAACCAACTTAAAAAGCTTTTTTAGAAATTTGGAGATTTACCTATGGCACCGAAAGTTAAATGGGGCGCTATTGGGGCCTGAGGAATTGCTTACCGCAAAACGATTACCGGTTTGATCCAGTGGCACAATCCTGCATCGCTTGGGCCTGCCTCCGAACGCATTAATTAATCCATTCCGATTATCTCGGTCAGAACCGGAGCAAGGGCGTCTGCGAGCATTTTAAATCCCAGATCGGTAAGATGACAACCGTCCACCGAGGGATGATTTCCGCCAAGACCGATGACTTTTGTGCTATCGAAAAGATAAATATTTTTATCGCCCTGCTTGATATGCAGATTATAGGTTTCGAAAACGAACTTATTCTGCAGGTCGCGGGAGGCGGTACCGGTATAATTTTCCCGAGAATAGCGAATACGGGTCATCAGCAAAATGGGGCGGCCGGGACGTTTCTCGCGAACCTTGGCCACGAATTTGCCATAACGCGCCTTCATCAGTTCCGGGGGCATGTTGGCCACCGAATCAATCACATAACAGGCCGCGTCGATTTCACTCAAAAAGTCGGCCATCTCCGGCTCACCTTTGCCGCTTCCCGAAAATCCCAGATTAACGACATCCACACCAAGCATCCTGCCCACCAACGGCACAAAACCGTTGGAGCCGCGCGAAGCGCATCCACCCTGAGTAATGGACGTGCCATAAAACGCAATCGGTTTTTTCAATCTAAATGGACTGGGCGGAGCAACCCGTGCCTTTTGATCCAGCCCGATCTCCAATGAGTTAAGATTGCTATAAGTCGGCAAATAGAGTGTGAATTCCCTGGTGGTCCGAGGCAGATTTTCAAAATACCCGCACACGTAGGGATTCACGGCATCACCGGGTGAATTAGACGTCCAAAATATCATTTTTTCCGGCGGACCTTCATACAGGTCGATCCCGCTGACGCCCACGGCGCACATATGATACATCGCAAGAGCCCCCCCACCATGTTGGATTCGCAGTTTCAGACATGTGGAATCCGTTTTAAAACGAATCCGCCCACCACTGGGATTTTGGGACAAACCCCAGACGGCGGGAGTAACCAATTTTTCCGCCCGGCGGGGTAAACGGAAAAATGCTCCTTTATTCTCTTTAATCCAATACAGACCGTTGACGGTGAAAAAAATAGAATTGGCGGGAACCCATTTAATGTGGGAATCCTGACCGCTATTCACCGGTGCTTGAGATTTTGAAGACATTCTTTTTCTCCAATCCGATAACTCGATAAAGGGGACCTTGTGAAACAATTTTGAAATGATTTAAAACCCACGCGGGACAATACCCCGGATAGGGTCTGATGATCCAAATTTGTCGTTGGGTCAGTTCCTCTTCCAATTTCTTAACTTTCCGGGCAACCGGCAAATTCCCATACAAACTCGAAACGATCTTCAAGTCCGTACGCTGTCCCTTGGCCAGTTGATAATATTCGAACGGTCGGGCGGACGTGTCATCGGCGATAATAATGGCATTCGGGCCGATTTCGGCGAATACCTCCTTCACCAGCCGATCTGGACCAAGATAACCCGTCTTCCAGGGCCAGAGGAAATATTTCGCTTCATCACGATAGGCTATTGGAGCATATCCAAACCGGGGGTAAATCCGATGGACAACGGCCGGAAACCGGGGAATGGCGGCATAAACCGCCGGCGGTATCAGCGAGAATAGTATTAGAAAAACAGCCGTCCGCCATGACCAGCGCTCGATCAGCCACGCCGCGCCGATTCCCATCCACAGCGACATAAAGAAAACCGTCATGATAAAAAACGTGTATTGATCGGAGACCGGATACCGCATGGCAAAGATAAAATGAAACAGCGTGGCCATCAGCAAAACATTAAAAAGACCGGCATTGACAAACTTTTTCCCGGTAAACCACCCGACCGGAATAAGAAAAATATTGAACGTCGGAAAATTAAGGACGATCACTCCCAGCGTCATCACCCTAAGGCCAAAATCAAAATGGACATTCAAGACCTTCGACTGAAACTGCCCGAAGAGCATCGAGCGAATAACCTGGGCGAGGGTTTGGCCATCCCGCCACGCCTGAAAACCAAGATACTCGTACGGAAGGCATCCGACAATCCACAAAACAATCGCCGGCAGAATCCAGACAATTTTGACCTTTCCCGTGGTGAAAAGAAATATACTCCAGATGAGAATCGCCGCCAGGGTAATCAAAGCCAACACGTGATTCGAACATTCCACTCCGTTTAAAAACCAAACCAAAAGCCACCAGCGAACCTGCCCGCAGTTAATGAATTTCACCAGGGCCAAAAGTTCACAGGTCAAAATAAATGTACTGACACTGTAAACTTCCGCCAGGGATGCATGTTGCCAAAACGTATGGGCCAAGGCCAGGCTCAGGGTTCCGATTACGGCGGCTAACCGGCGATGATTACTCCCGATCAAAATACGGTTCAGGAGGAGATACACATTGACCGTCGTAAGAGCGGCGAAGACCGCCGCCACCAGATTGGTTTTAAACGCGCTTTCGTGGAACGGAAGAAATTGAAAGGCTTGACCCATCAGATAAAACAGTGGATGGGAAAGAGCCAAACCCAGCTTGCCGACATAATCATGCGTCACCACGCGTATCTGGGCCAGCCCATTGTCCTGCCAGAGCGGTCCCGGGGCCACCGAAATAAAATACAAAATCCCCACCGCAATTAAAACGAAAAGATATTCGAACCAGGACATGGAATTCTGTTGGGTTTCTTTATTGTTCAACCCTTCGTTTTCAATCATCCTGACCTCATTATCAAATGATGGCGCTAACCGCAATTCCCTTCTTAAAGAGGCACGACCGTAAGGGAGTGTTCTTCCCGCAGCCGGTAAAGGCAGAGGGACCACTTCTAACGATCTTTCTACTTGCCTAACCTGATTGTACAGGTAAAGATATAATATAAACGCAAAAAGGAAAGACAACAATTAAAAAGGAAAATAGTCAAGCCACATGAAATCAACGTATCTGCTTTACGATCAGAATCCGCTGGAATTAAAAGTCCCGGATCATTGGTCCATTCTGGAACCACAGGACCCTCCGGCCATCGGCGATCTACAACCCGCCATCCAAAGTGCCTTGGAAAAACCGATTTCAGCCGATTCCCTTTTGTCCATCGCTCAACGAGCGGATAAAAACAAATCAGCGGTCATCGTAATTTCCGATATCACACGGGCTATTCCAAATAAAAATTTTCTGCCGGAAATTGTCCACGTTCTCCAACAGGCCGGTTTCGAGGATCACAAAATCGTCATCCTGATCGCCACCGGAATGCACCGGCCGAGCACTCCGCAAGAACGGATCGAATTACTCGGACCCCAACTCAGCGAAAAATACCGTGTCATCGATCATCACGCCGATGATCCGAAAACGCTCACCGATTTGCCCCATCGAACAACTTCCGGCACCTCGGTGCGAATTAATTCCGTCTATTACAACGCGGGCATGAAAATCCTGACCGGCTTTATCGAACCGCACTTCATGGCCGGATTTTCCGGCGGAAGAAAAACCATCTGCCCAGGCCTGGTCGATTTATCCACCCTTCAACAATTTCACGGGTTTAAAATTCTTAACGATCCCCGGTCCCGCATAGGAAATCTGGAGGCCAACCCTTGCCACCAGGAAGCCCTGGAAGTGGCTCGGATGGCCAGACCGGATTTTATCTTTAACGTAACCGTCAATGCCCACGGCAGGATCACGGGCATCTTCGCCGGCGACCTGGAAAAAGCACACCAGTCCGGTGTCGAGTTTATCCGAAAAAACATGACCGTTCGGGTCGAGCGACCGTTCGACGTGGTATTCACCAGCGGCGGCGGATATCCTTTGGATACGACCTTTTATCAAACTGGTAAAGGGATGGTCGTCGCCGGCCAATACGTCAAACCGGGCGGAAAAGTCATCATAGCCAGCGGCTGCAAACATGGAATCGGATCGAAAATATTCCGCGATATTTTATTCCAATACGACCACTACAAACCATTTTTAGCGAATATCTCAAAAAACGATCAAACGCAGTTAGACCAGTGGGGGCTTCAAATCCAAACGAGAGTTTTGGAAAAAGTCGGTCTGGAGGGTTTGATTGCCGTCTGCGATAATATAGATGTAAACGATCTTCGCCGATGCCACGTTACGGCCGCCGAGGATATCGTCGGAGCAGGCAACGCCCAGGATCAAATCAATCGTCTGGTCGATTTATTTGCGGCTGGGGGCCAAAGCGTCGCCGTAATGCCCCGTGGTCCATATATTTTACCGGATGTTCAGACGCTATGAAGACCCCTATTCCCGACATCTGGCTGAAGAATCTCGAAGCCCTTTACAAGGCCGACATGCGATTCGCCCAGGAACTTGACGATCTGCCCAAAGATGATTGCCTCGTGATCGAGCCAGCCCAAAACGGCTCGATGACAATCAAGGCCCACTTGCCCGACGGAAAAGAAATCTATCTCCACAGCAAATACAACCCCCAAAGCGAAGCCAAGAAATTCGTCGACGGCCTGGACCTGAAAAAAAATCTCGTCGTCGTCCTATCCGGCATCGGACTAGGTTACCATGTCCGAGAAATCTTCGACCGCACCAGCAGCCAAACGATCGTGGTCGTCCTGGAACCCCAACTCGGTGTGATCCGCGCCGCCCTGTGGAATATCGACTTTTCCGAAGAACTCAAAAAAAATCGTCTGATCTTTCTTCATCGCGTGGACAAAGGACTAATGCACGCGAAACTTTCCGCCGCTTCATCGAGCATGATCCTCGGCACGACCCTGGAAACTCTTGTGTACAGCAAAATGTGGAACGCGGATTTTCACATCCAGATGCGTGCCGTCTTCACCGAATTCATGTTCTATTGCCGAATGTCGTTTGTCACCCTGCTCAGTAATTGCAAACTGACCCAGCAAAACGTGGCCAACAACCTCGTCAGTTACGTCTGCTGCCCTCCGATTGACAATCTCCGCCGGCGATTCGTAGGATATCCAGCGATCGTGGTTTCCGCAGGTCCGTCCCTGGCAAAAAATATGCACCTCTTAAAACAGGCCAAGGGAAAGGCGGTCATTATCGCGGCCCAGACTGTTTTAAAACCTCTGCTCAATCTCGGAGTGGAGCCGGATTTCGTTACATCCCTGGACTACAATCCCATCTCGCAAAAATTCTTCGAGGGTATCAAAGATTTCGGACAGGTCCAGTTAATCGCCGAACCCAAAGTAACCTGGCCCGTGGTCGATGTCTTTACGGGCAAAAAAAGGTTGTTGTATAATGAATTCGCCGAACAGTGTTTGGGTCCGATGCACCAAAAACGAGACGGTCTGCGGGCGGGAAGCACCGTCGCACACCTGTCCTTCTATCTGGCCGAATATATCGGCACCGATCCGATTATCCTGATCGGCCAGGACCTCGGATTTTCCGACAATATGTACTACGCCCCCGGCAACATCGTCCATGACATGTGGGCCGTGGAACTCAACCGCTTTTGTACCCTCGAAACCAAAGAGTGGGAACGAATCGTCCGCAACCGCGACATCCTGCGGAAGACCGTCGATATCCACGGCCGGCAAATTTTCACCGATGAGCAAATGTTCACTTACCTGCAGCAATTTGAAAGGGATTTTGCCAATACCGCTTCCACCGTCATCGATGCCACCGAAGGCGGCGCTCGAAAACGCGGCACCACGATTATGACTCTCGCCCAGGCCTTGAAAAAATACGCAACCTCGCCAATCCCCCTTGAAAAATTCGACTTTTCCCAAACAACTCAGTGGTTTGACCCCACCCCCCTGCCGCAACTCCAGCGGCAACTCGAAAAACGCATCGAAGAAGTCCGGGAATTTCAAACCTTGTGTAAAAAAACCGCGGGTCTGCTGGACAAGCTGGAAACCCTGATCGACACCCCCGCCGAATTTAATAAAATTATTATCCAGGTCGATGAAATCCGTTCCCTCGTCAACGCCCACCTCAAAGCGTTGCAAATGGTATGTTCGGTTTCCGCCCTGGCCGAGTTACGACGTTTCATGCACGACCGGCAGATGGAGGCCAGGGAAACCCAAGGAAAGGAACGGGCAAAAAATCAATTAACCCGGGACACCGAATACCTCCAGGCCCTTGTCAAAGGCGCCGACGAACTAATCGAAATCCTGGACGGCGCTCTGGACCGCGTCAAAAAATCCAAAGAGGAAAATAGATGTGTCTGTGAATGAAACCAAAATACCGATCATCATCTGGGCTGATTTGCAAACCGCACCGTTGGGTCAACCAAGTAAGTTACTGGCCGATTTTGCCGGTCAACCGCTTTTACGGCAAACCATGCAACGAGTCTGCCAATCCCAAAAGAGCGGTAAAAAGATCGTCTTTTGTCTGCCCGATCAACAGGGAAAAATCAAATCCATCCTGACCGATTTACCGGTCGAGGTCCTCGGTATCCAGTTCGACCTTCCCGGCTGGTGGCCCGGTATTCAGTCTGCCAGAAAATGGGCCATGGACTGCTGGCGAGGCGGATTGCTCGGGACCTGCGCCTTCGACGAGGACCTGATCCCGCACGTCCTGGCGGAACTCGTCCGGCGGCTGGACGCTCCTGCCGTCATGACCGTCCCCGCGCACGCCGCATGGATCGATCCAAAAATCCTCGACCGTCAAATCGACCAATACCTGGAAAACCAGGAAACCATGAAAATCAATTTTTCCCAGGCTCCGCCGGGTCTGTCCGGGCTTATCCTGGAAAGGAACCTGATCGAGAACCTTCCGCGTACCACAAAGATTGCCGGTTCGATCATCGGCTATCATCCGGATAACCCGCAAATGGACCTGATCTCAAAACCCTGCAACCTGCCGATCGATTCGTCAATCATTCAGACCGGCCTGAGATTCACCTGCGATACACAACGAAGCCTGACTCTCTGCAGGCTGCTCGCGACCAAGCTTAATCCGCAATCCGCAAGCATTATGGAAGTCGCGGAGCTGGCTCGGACCATTTTCACCCCATATCCAAAAGAAATCGAAATCGAATTCATCACCGGCTGGCCCTGGGAAAAAGGCTATCGCCCGACTCCACAGATTTCCCGTGGTCCTATCGATCCGGAAAAAATCATCAGCCGCGTCGCCGAACTTACGAAGGAATGCGACGATCTGGTGATCCACATCGGCGGGTTCGGCGAACCGACCCGTCATCCTCAATTCGAGGAATTGATCCACGGGTTCAAACAATCCGGAGCCTGGGGAATCGGCCTGCAAACCACAGGTCTTTTCGATCCGGCAATGACTGAAACGCTCGCAGAGTTGCCAATCGACATCCTCTACCTGCTGATCGACGTACCGCATCGTGAACTCTACCAAAAAATAATGGGAGTCGATTGTTTTGAAAAAGTCACGGAAAATATTAATCGGCTTATTCACACCATTCAAACTCAGAACCACCCGATTCCGCTCCTTGTCCCTGCGATGATCAAGACCTGCGACACGATGGAATTGATGGACGAATTTTTCGATGGATGGATCAAGAAGGTCGGCTGGGCCGTGATCGAAGGTTTCAGCGATTACGCGGGTCAACTCGCCGACCTGTCCGTCACCTCCATGGCCGGTCCGAAACGGAAACCCTGCCGACAAATCACCGGCCGGCTCACCATCCTCGCCGACGGAACCGCCGTCATCTGCAACCAGGATTTTAACCGAACCCTCCCCGCCGGATCGATCCACCAGCAATCGCTCCTGGAAATCTGGCAGGGAGCTATCGCGTCCAATTTACGTTCCGCTCACGCCACGGGAAATTTCTCACCTAATACACTCTGTCAAAATTGCCGCCAATGGCATCGCGCATAAAATTTTTCCTCTTATGATGACAGGGCGTGCCTCGGAAGTATAAGACCACACGGAACGGCGGCTTGAATAGTCTTAAAACTCATTCTATCATTCTTGAGAATGTTAGAATGATTATTTGCTGCTTCAGCGTCGGTTTCGGGCGGTGCGACTTACAACTACATAACATAAAACTTACCAAAGGAAATATTGACATTTGAGAGCAAGAGGGGTATTGTAAATTGAAGGGGTTGCTTTATCAGCGACCCTGTTTGTGATGAGGATCGATCAAATGGAAGGGTTTTCCTCAGTACTGGATGCCAATGTATTAGTGCTGAATAAGCATTACATGGCTCTTCGCGTCGTGTCGGTTCGCCGAGCGTTTTCGCTATTGTTTCGCGATTTGGCTCAAGTCATCTCCGTCGAAGACGGAAAGTATCAAACCTACGATTTTCAATCCTGGGCTGAAATCAGCCAGGTCCGACGGGAATTTGAACCCGATGCCCATGAATGGCTCCGAACCGTTCGTTTTGAAATCGTCGTCCCGAGAATTGTCCGGCTGCTCTTTTACGACAAACTCCCCCGACAGGAAGTTAAATTCAACCGGCGAAATATCTTCGCCCGCGACGCCAATCGCTGCCAGTATTGCGGAAAGAAATTTTCACCTTCCGATTTGAGTCTCGATCACGTCATCCCCCGATCCCAGGGCGGAAAGAGTACCTGGGAAAACGTCGTCTGCTGCTGCCTGGACTGCAATATTCGCAAAGGCGGAAGAACCCCCGACCAGGCTGGAGTAAAACTGACCACGCTCCCGCGGAAACCCCGCCGATCTCCGCTAATCGCCATGAAACTCAGCAACGCCCGCTACGCATCCTGGAAGGAATTCCTCGATCAAGCCTATTGGTCGGTGGAGTTGAAGGAATAGTAGTCGATTACTCGTCTACTTCTTCATAATTTCACGAGCGGCGAGCTTACCTGTTTTTCCGGAATATTCAGCGGCAAGGTAATGGAGAATGTTGCCCCTTCGCCCGGTTTCGATGCCAAGCTGATCGTCCCTCCGAGCATGTTTGTCAGTTCCTTGGAGATCGCCAGCCCCAATCCCGTTCCTCCGTGGGCCCGGGCAGCCGATCCATCGGCTTGGCGGAACTTTTCAAAAATCGTCTCCTGTTTATCAGGCTCGATGCCCGGTCCGGTATCGGACACGCTGATGCGAATCTGCTCCGGCGGAACCGCCTGGGCGCAAAAGAGAATTTTTCCGCCTTCCGAGGTGAACTTAACAGCATTGGACAAAAGATTGTAAAGTATCTGCTGCAGTTTCCCGCCGTCGGTATCCATGATCGGAATATTGTCTTCCACGTTCAAGTCAAACTGAAGCTGCTTCTTGTCCGCCAGCGGTTTGACGAAATTATACAAGTTTTCGCACAAATCGGTCACCGAGACTTTTTCGCTGTGCAACTCCATTTTCCCCGCCTCAATCTTCGCCAGGTCCAGAATTTCATTTATCATGGACAGCAGTGATTTGGCGGACGTGAAAATATTCGTGGCAAACCGGCTGGTCTTGGGATCATCCTTCAGGGCAGGATGCTCCATGATCAATTCGGCGAAACCTATAATCGAATTAAGAGGCGTCCGCAGCTCATGGCTCACATTGGCGAGAAATTCGCTTTTGACCCGGTTGGCTTCATGCAGCGACACGTTCACCTGAGCCAGTTCACCCAGTTTGGTATCCAGCGATTTATTGATGGTGTGCAACTGCTGATGAGATTCTTCCAGGTGGTCGAGCATCTGGTTAAACGCCTCGGAAAGCTCCTCGAATTCATCACCCGTTTGAATTTCCACCCGCGTCCCCAACTGACCCTTCGAGACCAGTTCCGAAGCCTGCCGAAGCTGGCCGATCGGGGCCAAAATCAACCGATGCGTAATATAATAAAACACCCCGATCGCGCAAAGCGTCGCCAGGGCGACGGCGGCGATAATGGCAATCCGATTCCAAAGCAACTGCTGATCGGTCGGATCGGACGCGATCGTCAGGCTCACCACCCCCACCAGTTCCCCCAGCCGGTATTCCTCACCCGGAACCACCTGCGCATGACACTCCAGACAAGAAGCAGTAGCCCGAATCGGCTCGAGGTAATGATAATTCCTCCTGCCTTCCGAATCATTTTCCATTTGCCAGACCTGGCTGAGGGTGGGGTCGCGAAATTGCTCAATCGCGTTTTGCGTGAACTTATCTTCCGAGATCGGCTCCCGTGAAGGTTTGCCCGCTATTTTCAGCAAGGTCGGCAGCGGATAATTATGCCCACCTTCGGAACCAAAGAAATATCGCAGAAACTCCGGAGATATTCCGGCATGTTTCCGGTGCACCTCAAAAATCATAAACGCGTCGGCGATGGCCCGGGCCTGCTTTCCGTTTTGCTGTTCCACCAACCGTTCCATCCGATACCACGGCATCGACAGGGCCACACCGATAATCAGCATCACCGCCAAACCAAACACCATCCGGAACTTGGCGGCCAGGGAAAGATTGAAAAACCGCCAATGCGCCAGTGCGCTGGTTATCGTCGTCCGAAGTCTTGCTTCCAATGCATCCTGAGGCATACCATTACTATAAAAAGTCTTTCCTCAAAAGTCGATAAAGAATTCGTTGCATGAGTAATGTAAAAGAGACGCGACCGTGAGGGAGCGGGAATTATTCTTTCAGGACGGCAGCGAGTTATGGCAAGTGCCACGGTTGGCTTGCCCAACCGTGTTTTTAGCTTTTTGATCTCAGGAAAAGACACGGTTGGACAAGCCAACCGTGGCACAACCGGAATTTATCACATGACCCGGTCAAGCCGGCGATACTGGATCGCTTCAGCGATATGTTCAGATTTGATGGCGGGAATACTTTCCAGATCAGCGATGGTGCGGGCCACCCGCAGAATTTTGTCATGAGCGCGGGCTGACAGTCCCAGTTCCCCAACCGCCGACCGCAAAATCGCCTCACAAGTAGAATCAAGCTGACAATGCGTGCGAAGCAATCGAGGACCCATCCGCGCATTAACACTCTCGGGTTTATTCTTAAACCGCTCTTGCTGAATTTGCCGCGCCTGCAAAACTTTTTCCCGCATCTGCGAAGAAGACTGTCCGTTGGCCGTCGTCCGAAAGCGATCCAGCGCCAGGGCGGGCACTTCCAAATGAATATCGATCCGGTCGAGCAAGGGACCGGAGATTTTCCCCATGTACTTTTCCACCTGTCCGGGAGTGCAGCGGCATTTTTTTCTCGGATGACCGTAATAACCACAGAAACACGGATTCATAGCCCCGATGAGAATAAACTTCGCCGGAAATGTCATGGACGATTGAACTCGGGAAATGGTCACCGTCCCATCCTCCAGCGGTTGACGAATCATCTCCAGAGTCGAGCGTTGAAATTCCGGCATTTCATCCAGAAACAATACCCCGTTATGAGCAAAACTCACCTCCCCCGGCTGGGGATTGCTTCCTCCGCCGACCAGGGCAATCGGCGAGGCGGAGTGATGCGGCGTCCGAACGGGACGAATCCCAACCAACGCCTGGCCTGATTTAAGCAAACCAACCGCCGAGTAAATTTTAGTCGTCTCCAACGCTTCGGTCAGGGATAACGGAGGAAGGATCGTCGGCAGCCTTTGAGCCAACATCGTTTTACCCGATCCCGGCGGACCAATCATCAGCATATTGTGCCCACCACCCGCCGCGATTGTCATGGCGCGTTTCGCATGCTCCTGGCCACGGACCTCGGCGAAATCCAAATCGTAATGACTGACCTGGCTGAACAATTGTTCGGTATCCACCCTTGTCGGTTCCAGCGGCAGCCGTTGAGCGAGAAACCCAACCGCCTCGGTCAGACTGCCAACCCCAATCGCTTCGATGTCCTCGACCACAGCCGCTTCCGGCACATTCTCGCGGGGAACGAGAACTCCGCGATAATTTTTTTCTGCCGCCAGCAATGCGATGGAAAGCGACCCCTTGACGGATCGAAGCCGACCGTCCAGGGCGAGTTCCCCGATGATCAGAAAATTTTTAGTTAGCTCCAGACTGATCTGTCCATCGGCCATCAAAATCCCCAGGGCGATGGGAAGATCAAACACAGGTCCTTCCTTGCGAATATCCGCCGGGGCAAGATTGACCAACGTTCGATGTTTGGGGAACCGGTAGCCGCAATTAATCAAGGCGGCTTTGATTCGGTCAATGCTTTCTTTAACGGCTGCGTCTGGAAGACCGACGATATTGACCCCGGAAAAACCCCGCGACGAGACATCCACCTCGACTTCGCATTCAATGGCTTCGATACCGCTCAGAATCACGCTGTGTACTTTGGCAAGCATGGCTATTATTAAAGTCACCCATAAATGAAAATACAACCATAATGTTTTTTTATGGGGATATTACGGATTACCCATCTGATCCATAGATAATAATACGATAGAGAGGTCTGCACTTGTGATATTCAGATCGCCATCCAGGTCGGCTGTGGGATCCCAATTCGGACTGGGGGAAACGGTGTCCATTGCCGCCAATACGACCGACAGGTCGGTGGAGGTAACTTCATCATTCCCATCGCAGTCGCCGTTGATCAGAGTAAAATTGACGGTATTGGAACCGGCGAGAAGATCGACATTGGTTTTAGTTTGCCTTAACCAGGGGGACTTTTTGACCGACAGGTCATAGAGGCCGGGAGGTAGTCCCGTGGTGACGGAATACGTGCTCCCGGAGTCAAGCGTGGTCGTCTGGTTGTCACGGGAGACAAGCGTGCCGGGGTCGCGAAATTCGATAGTCGCCGGCATTGCAGTTACGTCCGCGATGTAGTCGCCGAGAGTAATAACGCCAGTCACAGTGAGCGTCGAAGTCAACGTCCAGCTTCCATATCCCGCCGCCCGCTTAATTACAAGATAGCTCGTCTCGCTGACGCTGGGCATAAAATTGATGGTTTCGCCCGTTCCGTTTCCGGCGTTGGTGCTGGAAGCACGGATAATGGGATTTCCCTTGCTGTCGGGGGTGCTGGAGTAAAGGTAAAGATCAAAGTCCCCGGTGGAAGGGACATTAAGAGTGAATTTGACGGGGGATCCGGAAGTCAGAGTTACTTTTCGTCCCCAGGCCCGGCGGTTAAAATATCCCCCGTCGGTCGAGCCGGTTGTTCCGCTGGAATAAACCAATAATACCGCTTCGACCGCGGCGTCGGGATTGATCATTCCATACCCTTCATACAAATCCTTGGGACTAGCTGCGCGGCCGAGAGTGGGGTTCGTTCCCGACGAAACTTCCCGATTGGCATTCGATTCCGTGCAGGTGGCACAGAGAAGCATCTTGACCAGAAGGGGGTGAGAACTGGAATAAAAATTCCAAGTAACCCCGCTTTGCTCCAGAGCTTGAATCACCAGGGCACAGGCCCCGGCAACACACGGACAAGCCATTGACGTGCCTTCCATATTGGCGTAGTCGTTGAGCTGCTTATCGGAAAAAGTCGTGCTGTCGGCGTCCGAGTCGTTTGAGTCGACCGAGAGTATCTTTGAGTAGTAATCCGATCCCCCGGGAGCCATAACGTCGGGCTTATAGTCCTCGTCGGAACCCGGGGAGGAAAAACCGCTACTGGTGTATTCCGTTAGCTGGTTGATGTCATTGGCGGCGGCGACAGTGATCGCCTTTCCCGCACGCCCGGGGTCGTCCACTACGTTGGACCCGGCGGTCCCAGGTCCGTCATTTCCGGCGGAACAGACGGCGATGATCCCATTGTCTACCATGTTGTTGACCTTGGAGCGAAGCGTCGTGTCCAATCCCGGATTCCCAATTATCCCCAGGCTCATATTTACGACCTTGATGTTGTGTGTGATCCGCTGGACTACCATGTCATCCACGGCCTCCTGAATGTCCAGGCTCGACCCGCTTCCATTGTTCAGAAAGACCTTTCCTACCGCCCACCGGCATCCGGGGGCCACGCCGCGAAGGGTGTTGAATCCGTCCCCCACGCCCGCATATGTCACCGCGTTGGCCACGGCGTAAAGACCAACCTTCCGAGTGGTATTCTGGATCAACCCCGCCGAATAATGGTTTGCCGAGGATGCGATGAAACTATTGCTCTCGTTAAGGGGAGAAGACCCTGAAGAAGCCGCACTTAACGCGGAATAACTTCCCGCACTGCCGTTTGACCGATAGAACCCATATAAGTTGGTGGTTCTTCCACCCACCCAATAGGCCGTACTGGAGAAGGTTACATTTAGACCATTCGGGATATGGATGGGTGAGGGATAATAATAATTATTGTTCAGACTCGACATATTTCCACTATCCGTATAATAAAGCAAGGCATTTGTGCCCTCTGCGGCCCCGGTACCCAGTGCAATACCGGTAACGTGCGAGCCGTGCTGGCCGATGTCGCGGGGGGAAAGTTCCTTATCGGAGGTCCAGTCCTTCCAGTATTCCTGTCGGCCCGCCAGGTCGGTGTGTGAATCATCGATGCCGGTATCAAGAATCCCGATCGTGGTGGTGGCGCTTCCGAAAAGGCCAGACGAGGATCCTGCAAACCCGGGTACCCAGACAGGCCGTACCCGACCGGTCCGCGTGGCTTCATCCAACGTCGGTTTTGCGGGCTGGTCAGCGACCACCGCGACAAAACCGATTCCCATTTGCTGGGGAATCTTTTCCACGACCCCTACCGGGAGGTAGGCATTCCAACCATAACTGACGGCCTTGTAGATGTATTCGATCTGCCCGCCCAGAGCCTGGAAAACGTCAATCTGGCTCCGGGTAATTTGACGGGAAAAAATCAGTTCGACACGAACCGGCTCTGTAAGCAGGTTTTCCAGGGTTCTTTTCGTTTCCGGGTTGCTTTCCTTAGCGATCTTGGTTCGGATTCGCCGAAGGCCGGCATCCAATTTATCATCGATTCCGTTTCCGTCTTTGTCCAGTTCCTTAGGTACCATAATCAATGGTTTTACGGCCGGCTCAGAAGGCGAAGCAATAACCGAATCCTGCTTGTTTATCATTGCGAACGGTGGAGCGGTTACAATTCCGATTTCTTTCCTTAATTGTTCAAGAGTGGAATCCAATGCCGCGGTTGGTATATCATTCGATGCCAGTACGGTAAATGAAAAGCAACTGAAAAAAAGAAAAAACACCGCCTCAAGAAAAACGCTTCTACCCGTTTTCCCCATTCGCTTTTCCCTTCAATTTAATAATTTACACAACGGTATATAGTACTAAATTTTTCCTATTTGGTCAATGGACGGTCTATGAGAGCTTTTTGCGATGTTGATTTTTTTCGATCGGCTTTGGGGTTTCCTAATATATGTTTAAGCCCTGCAGGTTGCATAACGACAAGGTTTCGCAGCGTCTAAACTGTTAGCTGCCTATTTTTCAGCC
>Ga0265292_1000792_pt1 | contig 35867 bp, 32 predicted proteins | sample Munlanlewell296A_FD_189080 | JGI IMG/M metagenome (GOLD analysis project Ga0265292, IMG submission 189080) | Leachate microbial communities from a municipal landfill in Southern Ontario, Canada - Leachate well 296A | ecosystem: Engineered > Solid waste > Landfill > Unclassified | place: Canada... | reverse complement strand
GGGTCCAAATTGTCCTCGGTAATTGAGCAAGCGGCGGGCGGCACGACCACGGTAGAGGGCTTTTTTGTCACACTGGCGACGGGCCATACCGCCAATAGTTTGATTATATCAACCTCGATCACCCCGGTTGGATTAGATTATTTCAATAACTATTTAGACGGGAAAAACGTCGCCAACACACGGAACGGGATTGATGTTGGCGCATCTTGTACCAGCCGTCCGGCTATAAACGCAAAAAACAATATAATTACACTTTGTAGCAATGGGATCAACAGCTCCGGGCCGCAAGATATTAATATTGTTAATAATACACTGGTGGCAAATAATATCGGCGCATTTTTCGGGTCCAATGTTTCTGCGGAAGCGAGAAATAATATTTTAGTTGGTGACGTTGCTTTTGGATTAAACGTAGACACCGGATCTACAGGGACAACCGTTAATTGCACATATACGGTGGGCAGCTTAAACGGCGCAACTTATGGCGCGGGCATAACTACCAATGAAACCGATTTAGACAACATAACGGTCGCTTTCGTTGATCCCGCTGCGGGCAATTATCGATTACAATCGATTACGGAAGGGTATTCGGGGCAGTCGCCCTGCATTGACCTGGGAGATCCGAATGACGCTTACAGCTTGGAGCCGTCTCCCAACGGTTCGCGCATCAATCTGGGAGCTTACGGCAACACCGCGACCGCGGAAAAAAGCCGGGAGCACCCGATCACTTATTATGTTGATGCGGTAAATGGCAACAATAACTATCCCGGATCAGTACCCTATCCCTGGAAAACCATAACTTATGCCTTAACGCGCGTGGCAACCGGCGATACCGTAAATGTGCTGTCGGGCTTATACGACAGGGCTGGGAACGGCGAAGAATTTCCTCTTACCATCAACTATCCAATTGTATTAAGCGGTTCCGGGACAACCAAAAGTACCATTGAGGGCGACCCGGCGGATTTAAACAGAATGTTAATTTTGGCTGATTCCGGCACAACTACAGTTGAAGGCTTTTCCCTTGTGGCCAAGGACGGCGCCCAGATCAACACGTTAATCTGGTATGGGTACGGGAACGCGTGGATAAAGAATAATTATATAAACGGGAAAAGCACAACTTTGGTCACGCAAGGGATTGGCGGACCGAACGGAGGGATCACCAGGAGGGCGGAACTTAATATAAAGAACAATGTTGTTTGGAATTGCCACAAGGGCATGCTTCCCAGCACCAGCGTCGAAGCAAATATTATCAATAATACAATTTTCTCTTGTGTGGTGGGGATCGGGTTTGAGTCTTATAATACGGTTACGATGAGGAATAATATTGTAGGGGGTTGCGTTGAGGGGATTTTGAAAGGTACGGGAGGGAATACCTATACCTGGGGGTATAATGCTGGTTACCAAAATACGCACTTTAGTTTTGACCCGAGCATCCCCACCAGCGAAACCAATGTTGAGATAAACCCTTATTTTGTCAGCACTACCGAAGGCAATTTTCGCCTGATGTCTTCACAGGAGGGCTACGCCTTACATTCGCCTTGTATTGACGGCGGCGACCCGACAGATGCTTATAGCTTGGAGCCATCGCCTAACGGTTCGCGGATTAATATGGGCGCCTACGGAAACACCGCGACTGCAGAGTTAAGCTGGACTGCGCCCACGCCAGATAGCATCACCATCGCCGCCCCCAATGGCGGAGAAAAGTGGCTGGAAGAAGAGATAAATAATATTACCTGGACCAGTACCGGAGAGATTGATTATGTCAAAATAGAATACTCGACCAATAATTTTGGCGCGGCTACTACCATCGTGGCCTCAACCGAAAATGACGGCACGTATGCCTGGACGGTTCCCAACGACCCGAGCGCAACGGTTAAGGTTAGGATTTCAGATACGGCGATTATAAGCACACGGTCAACCAGCGCCAGCAATTTTGAAATCTTGCCGGCGGCCTATCGCATTGCCAGCGGGCAGGTATTGTGCTATCCAACTGCGTGGCGGCCGCTGAGGGATGACCCGGTTAAGATGGCGTACTATTTGACCAGCGACCAAGCGACGAGGATGGTGGTGATTGGGGTAAGTGGTGAAATTGTCTATTCCGGAAGATTTGCCTCCGGCGCCAGCGGGGGACAAACGGGATACAACGAAATTACCTGGAATGGCCGTACCAGCTACGGCTCAATCATCGGCAACGGGATATACATAATTAAGCTAATTTCCGGCACCCGCCAAATTGCGAAAGGGCATATGGTAGTGTTAGACTAAAGCATGGGATTTTCATTGGGTATCGTTGGCCTCCCCAACGTTGGCAAATCAACGCTTTTTAACGCTTTGTCGGGCCGGCTTGTCAATGTTTCCAATTATCCTTTTTGTACCATTGATCCTAATGTGGCGGTGGTTGAAGTCCCGGACGAGCGGCTGGAAAAAATCCGCCAAATCCTGCAATCGCCCAAAGCCATTCCCACCACAATTGAATTTATCGATATTGCGGGGCTGGTGAAAGGTGCGCACAAAGGGGAAGGGTTGGGGAACCAGTTTTTGTCGCATATCCGGACCGTGGACGCCATTGTGCAGGTGGTGCGCTGTTTTGTGGATGACAATATTGTCCACGTTGACGGTTCGATCAATCCACAAAGGGATATGGAAGTAATAAATTTGGAATTGGTCCTGGCGGATCTGGCGGCGGTGGAAAAGTATTTGGAAAAAACCAAAAACGCAGCCAAAGCGGGAGACAAAAAGCAATTGCAACAGGTTGCTGACCTGGAAACAATCCGACAAACTCTGGGAAAAGGTGTCCCGCTAAGGTTGGCCGGCGAAGATGTTCTCGAGACGGCGCGGGGCGTGCCGGACTTATCGCTCTTGACCGTAAAACCGATGATTTATGTTGCTAATGTGGCCGAAGCCGCCAGTTTGGCGCAATTTGAAGAAAAATCTGACGCGATTGCCATCTTTGCAAAAACTGAAGCTGAAACCAAAGAATTGCCCCCGGCGGAACAAATCGAATATTTGCGGGCGATGGGGATTGCGGAGGGGGGGGTATCGCGGCTGATCCGCGCCGGATACGGACTTTTGAATTTAATCACATTTTTTACCGCTAACGAAAAAGAATGCCGCGCCTGGACGTGCGCGGCGGGGACGTTGGTCCCCCAGGCGGCTGGCAAAATCCATTCGGATATGGAGAAAGGGTTTATTGCTGCGGAGATTGCCCATTACGCCGACTTAATTGCCTGCACTTCGCTGGCCGCTTGCCGCGAAAAAGGTAAGCTCCACGTCGAAGGGAAAAATTATATTGTGCAGGATGGCGATTTGGTGCAAATCAGGTTTAATGTGTAGTTAAGGCAGTTTTCCGGGAGCCAGGTTTGACTTGCCAACTTGCCCGTTTTTAATGTAAAATAACACCCTATTCCGAAGGAGGTCTTTTTGTGAACAAATACGACGTTTTATGTATGTTTGACCCTAAAGTTGATGAGACCAAAATTGAAACTATTTTAAAAAAGTTGGAAGCAAAAATCACCGCGGCCGGCGGGAAAATTGCCAAAACTGAAAAAAAAGGAACCCGTCCCCTGGCTTCCCAAATCCAAAAGCGGAAAGAACTCAAGGAAGTAAACTATATTAATTTGGTGGTGGAGGGTCCCGGCGCCGTGCCGGCCGAAATCAATAAGCTGCTGCGGGTCACGGAGGAAGTGGTCCGTTTCATGGTTTCGGTGAAGACGGAGGAAGAGATTTTAGCGAAGGGGCAAAGTCCGGCTAAACCAGCGGCGGAAGAAGAAAAAGTTGAAATTTCCCCTTCGATTTTTGTGGGAGAGGGAGAGCCGGGTGGCCAATCTTAACCGTATTATCCTCATCGGGTGCTTAACCCAGGATCCGGAAGTCCGGTTTACCGTGGACGGATCTCCTATGGCAAAGTTTAATCTGACGGTCAACCGTTTTGGGGGCGTGGCGAGTGGAACGGACGCGGCAGATTTTATTGATATTATTGCCTGGGGAAAATTGGCCGAAGTTTGCGGTGAGTTTTTGAAAAAAGGTAGTTTGTGTTTAGTAGAAGGCAGAATCCAAGTGCGGCAGTTTGATACCGAAGGCGGCAAAAGGAAATACGCGACCGAGGTGGTGGCGCGGAATATGCAAAGGCTGGAATCCAAAAAAGAGGGAGAGGCGACATCTCGGCCCGCGGCGGCCAGCGCCGGCCAATCCCACGCAGCACCGGCGGCGGTGGATGACGATGAAATTTTTGAGGCGCCGGACGATTTACCGTTTTAATTATATGTATAACAAAGTTTTTTTAATTGGAAATTTAACCCGTGACCCGGAGGTTCGGTATACGCCGGCGGGGATCCCTACGGCACGCTTTGCCCTGGCGGTTAATCGTATTCAAAAAAAGGGAGCTGAAACCGAAGGCAAGCAAACCGTTGATTTTATTAACATCATTGCCTGGCGGCGCACGGCGGAGATTTGCGGAGAATACTTAAAAAAGGGTTCGCCGGTGGCAATTGAAGGAAGATTGCAAATCCGGAAGTACGTAAAAAACGGCGAAAATATGGAATACGCTGAAGTGGTGGCGGATAATATGCAAATGCTTCCGCGGCGGCAGGGTAGCCCAAGCCAAGAAGGAAAGACCTTGGGTGAGGTGGCCAGGCGCGAAGATGCCCCCGGCGGCGAAGCCGGAGCCGATATCCCGTTTTAGCAAAAGGAGAATAAAAAATGGCGAGAGAAAGAAACCCCCAAAAAGGAAAAGGAAGAGGAAAAGGCAAAGGAAAAGGTAAGGGTAAAGGAAAGTATAATCAGAATTCGGATGCGATGGCGCGCCCGCGTTTTAAGAAAAGAAGAAAAGGGTGCATGTTCTGCATCGAAAAAAGGACCACGCTGGACTATCAGGACTTGGATTCGGTACGCCGGTTCATGACCGAGCGGGGGAAAATCGCTCCACGGCGCTTTACCGGTTGCTGCGCCAAACACCAGCGGGTAGTTTCCCGAGCAATTTTGCGGGCCAGGCAAATGGGGCTGGTTCCTTATTCTATGGATTAAAGGGGGGCGGCATCCATGAAAGTAATCTTGACCAAAGAAGTTATTGGGACCGGCGTGCCGGGCGAAGTGGTAGAGGTATCCGACGGGTTTGCCCGCAATTATCTTTTCCCGCGCAACCTGGCGGCGGAGGCGTCGACGCAAAACCTCAAAACTAACGAACGACGCAAAGAAAAATATAAAAATCAGGAAGCGGCAAAGCAGGCCGCGGCAGAGGAAACCAAAGCCAAACTGGAAGCGGCCACCATTGTGATTAAGGTGGACGTGGGCGAAGAAGGAAAGCTTTACGGGTCGGTAACCACCAAAGAAATTGCGGAAGAAATATTTGCAAAGCTGGGGCTTGAAATTGACAAAAGAAAGATTTTACTCAACAAAACCATCAAGGAAGCCGGCGACATTGCGGTGCCGGTAAAACTGCACAAAGAGGTTGAAGCAATTTTAAAAATACAAGTGGCGCCAAAGCATGTCCGACCAATTGAGCCGGCTTAAAGAAAAAGCCCGCAATTTTCCTCATCAAAGCGGCGTTTATCTGTTTAAAAATTTATCCGGCCGGGTAATTTACGTCGGCAAAGCCCAGGACTTAAAAAAAAGAATTGCCGCCTACTTTCGCCGCCGGGCGCAGGATCCCAAAACTTTGGCGCTGCAGCAACAGGCCGCATCCTTGGATTATATTGTTACCGCCAATGAGCTCGAAGCCCTGTTTTTAGAAAGCAACCTGATCAAAAAACACCACCCCCGCTATAACGTGGTTTTGCGGGACAATAAGCAGTACCCTTACCTGAAATTGACGTTGCCCGAAAAGTGGCCCCGCCTGCTTCTGGTGCGCAAAGTTGAAAAAGACGGCGCCCAATATTTTGGTCCGTTTGAGGGGGGCGTGGCGCGGCGGACGTTAAAAATTATCCGTCGGCTTTTTCCGATTCGCACTTGTGTCTCTTCCCCGTTGAAGGAGCGGAAACAACCCTGCCTGCAATATCATATGCAAAGGTGTTTGGGCCCGTGCGTTAAAGCAGTCCGGCACGAAACTTATTTGGCCCAATGCCATGGGATTGCCGCTCTTTTATCGGGCCAACTAGCGCCACTGGCGCAGACAACCCGGCGCCAAATGCAAGCCGCCGCCGGCCGGCAGGACTTTGAAGCCGCGGCCAAACTGCGCGACGTTTTGTTGACGCTGGAGCGGTTGGCCGAAAGACAAAAAGCGGTCATGCCGGGATTTGGAGATGCGGATGTTTTTACTTATGCCGAAAGTGCACGGGGCTTTAAGGCGCTGGTTTTGAAGGTGCGACAGGGCAAGCTGCTGGATAAAGAAAGTTACCGCAAGGAGATGGAGCTGCTGGAAGATCCGGCCGAAGCCCTGCGCCAGCTGCTGCTGCAGTATTATTCGGATGCCATTGACGTGCCGGCAGAAATTATTGTGCCGTTTGATTTTGCCGGGCGGGTGGATCTGGGAAAATTCATTTCGCGGCAAAAAAATAAAAAAGTCAGGTTCACGGTGCCCCGCAGCGGCAACCGGTTGTCTTTGTTGCAAATGGCGATGGAAAATCTGTCATCCCTGCCGGAACCGGGGGCCACCCACCAATTGCCGCTAAAAGCATTGCGCGAGGTATTGAACTTAGAAAAACTACCCCGCCGGATCGAGGCCTTTGACGTTTCTAATTTGCAGGGGAGCAATATGGTGGCGGCAATGGTTACCTTTGTTGATGGCTTGCCTAAAAAAGAGCATTATCGTAAATTTAAAATCAGGACCCAAAAGCGGCCCAACGATGTGGGCGCCATATTTGAGACCGTTTATCGCAGGTTTACGGGCAGCTTGCGGCATAAGCTGCCGGATCCCGACCTGATATTAATTGACGGAGGAGAAGGGCAGCGCCGCGCCGCCCAAAGGGCGCTGGATGAATCTGGAAAAGGGCAGATCCCTTTAATTGCTTTGGCCAAGCGGCAGGAAGAGATTTTTTGTGTTGCGGCGGCGCCATCGCTGAAAATGCCGCGCAACCACCCGGCGCTGATGCTGCTGCAGCGGATCCGCGACGAAGCACACCGGTTTGCCGTAACTTACCACCGGAAAAAACGTTCGCTCTTTGCTTGAGGGCGATAGTTTGGTATAGTAACTGTTGACGAACATTCTTTTAGGTGTAAAAACGTGCCCAAATTTTTAAGTTTTAGTAAATTTTTCTTTGTCGCACTCCTCCTTTGCTGCTTGATGTCAGCGGCTTTTGCAGAAAGCGAAGTTGCCTCCGAAAAAGACAAGCTCAAAAACATCCAGGAAGAATTACTGCGCCAAAAGCAAATCTTGGAGGCCACTAAAAAACACGAACAGGAAGCCCTGGGGCAGCTGGCGGCCGTGAGGAAGGACTTAGCCAAAACTACGGCGGAGCTCCGGCAGGCCAACCAGAACATTATTGTAAACGAATCGAGGATTAAGAATTTGGTCGTAGAGCTGGATGCCTCCCAAAAAAAACTTAGCTCGCAGGGCGTTTATTTGCGGCAGCGGATCAAAGAAGTTTATAAATGCGGGGAAGGGCGCTACCTGGACCTTATTTTTGGGGCCAAATCCATGTCCGATTTTGTGGACCGTGCCTATTATTTTGGCAAAATTTTAGAAAAAGATGTCCGGCTGATTTCGGCAATTGAGTCAGAGTACAAAAAAAGCGAAAGTCAAAAAAACGAGTTAAGCAAAACCACCAAGGATATCAAAAAGCTGGCGCAGGTTATCAAACAGAAAAAAGGAACCATTGAAGAAAAAGAAGCCGAGCAAAAAACGCTTTACGACAAGTTAAAAATTCGCCGGGCCGAATTTGAGCGCAATATTGCCGAACTGGAAAAAAGCTCACAGCAAATGGAGGGGTTGATTGCACGTAAAATTGCCGAGCGTGCCCGGGCCGGCCTGCAGGCGCCCACCAGCTCGGGACAATTTATCTGGCCGGTCAAAGGCCGCATTACTTCTACTTTTGGTTATCGCCGTAATCCGATGTGGGGCGGCAGAAATTTTCATACAGGGCTGGATATTGCCAACTCGTACGGCCTGCCGATCAGCGCCGCGGATTCAGGCGAAATTATTTTTGCGGGGTGGTGGGACGGTTACGGCAAAGCGGTAGTTATTGACCACGGACACGGCACCTCTACTCTTTACGGGCACATGTCGAGGTTATACGCCAGCACCGGGCAAACGGTATCCAAGGGGCAGGTCATCGGGCTATTAGGCAGTACCGGCTACTCTACCGGGCCCCACCTGCACTTTGAAGTCAGGAAAAGCGGCAAACCGGTCAATCCCCGTCCCTTTCTGCCATAATTAGGGGTGGCAATAGGAAAGGTTTGGAGATAGAATAATCAGAGCCAAGAGGCAAATTTTTTATGTTAAAAATTAAGCATCGATTTATTTCTGCCGCATTAATTATCTTCCTGCTGGCCGGCGGTTTTGTTTTGGGGGTTTCTTTTGAAAAAGCGCGCGCGGCAGAAGAGCTGGAAACCAAGCTGGAAGTATTTTTACAGGTCCTGGATATTTTACGCAATGATTATGTTGAAAAAAACCTGAATTATTCAAAAATGGTGTACGGAGCCATCCGCGGCATGCTGAAAGAGCTGGACGACCCGTATACCCGTTTTATGGAACCCGAGGCGTTTAAGGAAATGCAAATCCGCATGCGCGGGACATATTCCGGCATCGGGATTTATATTGGGATGAAAAATGAACAGCTGGCGGTGATTTCGCCCATTACGGGGACCCCGGCGGACAAAGCGGGACTGAAAAGCGGGGACCGGATTGTTACAATTGACGGCAAAAGCACCGAAAATATGGCCCTGGAAGAAGCGGTGAGCTTGATCCGGGGCCGGCGCGGGTCTCTGGTTACGCTGGGGATAGCGAGAGGCAAGAGCAAAGATCCTAAAGAGTATAAAATTGTGCGCGACAAGATTGAAATTAAGAGCGTTGAGTCCAAAACGTTGTCCGAAAAGGGTATTTATTACATCCGGCTAAACACTTTTGAAGACCAGCGGGCGGCCGTGAATATGCGCAAGGCCTTAATGGACGCAAAAAGAAAACGGGCCAAAGGTGTAATTGTGGATGTTCGGAACAATGGCGGGGGATTACTGCAAAACGCAATTGATATTGGCAGTTTATTTATCAAAGAAGGCCCCATTGTGTATACGGTTGACCGGGAAGGTAGAAAAGAGTCCTTAAATGCCGGCGGCGGGGTGGTATGGGACGGCTCGGTAGTGGTTTTAGTCAACGGGGCCTCGGCTTCTGCTTCCGAGATTTTGGCCGGCGCCCTGCAGGATACCGGCCGGGCCAAGGTAGTTGGGGCCAAGTCCTTTGGCAAGGCCTCGGTGCAGTCGGTGCGCACCTTAAACGATGATTCAGCGCTGCTGGTTACCATTGCCAAGTACCTGACCCCGTCCAGCAAAGATATCAGCAAAAAAGGGATTATGCCGGACTTTGTGGTGGAGGTGCCGACCCGGGAGGCCAACGGAGGGGAAGAAATCTGGTTCACGCTGGGGGATGAGAGGGACGATATCCAACTGCAAAAGGCGGTTAAGGTTTTGCAAGATGAAATCCAATGAGTTTATCAACATTTTGGCTGCGCTCCCCGAACAAATTGAAAAAGCGCAGGATATTTGCAGCCGGGTAAAAGTTGACCTTCCTGAAAAAATCAACGCGGTGTATATTGCCGGCATGGGCGGCTCAGGGGTGGCGGGACTGCTGGCAAAATCCATCCTGTCCGAAAACCTCAAAATCCCGGTAGAGTTAATCCGGGATTATGCCGCTCCCTTTGCAATGACAAAAAACAGCCTGCTGGTGGCGGTCAGTTATTCGGGCAATACCGAAGAAACTTTAAGTGTTGTGGCGCAAGCTGAAAAGCGCAGAGTTCCCATGGTATTTATTTCTTCGGGGGGGAAGCTGGCGGAGCTGGCGGAAGCAAAAAAAATCGATATTTTTGAAATTCCAAAAGGATACCAGCCGCGCGCCGCACTGGGATTTTTGTTAATTCCTCTGCTTTATATTTTTGAGAAATTAAAGATGGCGCCGGGCCTAAAAGAAGACCTGGCGGAGGCCGTGATCGAGCTAAAAAAATTGTGCGGTGAAATTGGGCCGGGGGTTTCCCCACACCAAAATGAGGCGCACAAGCTGGCGGCCAAAATTTGTAAAACTTTCCCCTTAATTTACAGCTCCGCCGCCCTTTATCCGGCGGCCTACCGGTTTAAATGCCAGTTAAACGAAAACGCCAAACTGCTGGCGCACGCGGGAGAGATGACCGAGTCCAACCATAACGAAATTGAAGGCCTGTGCGCCCTTAAGCGCGGCGCCCACAACCATTCGCTCCTGTATTTGCGCTCTGAGCGAGACAGTGAACGCACAAAAAAGCAGATGGAAATTACCAAATCGCTGGTGGGGGCGCAGTTGGGCGGGGTGAGGGAAATTTTTCCGCGAGGTAAATCTCTCTTATGCCAGATGCTTTCTTTGGTTTACTTTCTGGACATGGTTAGTGCCTACGTTGCAGAGGTGAACGGAACGGATCCGGCGGAAATTGGGACAATCTTAAAATTAAAAAAGGAGCTGAGCAGATGAGGGCGATCATCATTGCCGGGGGATTGGGCACCCGCTTGCGCCCGTTAACCTACAATACGCCCAAAATTGTGGTGCCCCTGGTGAACCAGCCGTTTATTTTTTACATGGTGGATTTGCTTTTGCGCCACGGAGTTTGCGAAATTGTTTTAAATTTGCATTATTTGTCGGATAAAGTCCATGAGGTGATCGGCGAACTTGAGAAAAAAGGCGCCAAGATTTTTATTTCTCTTGAAAAAGATCCCTTGGGGACGGCGGGCGCGGTGAAAAATGCGGAAGAATATTTTACGGATGAGCCGATGGTGGTGCTTAACGGGGATATTTTAACCGATTTAGATATTTCGGCCATGGTAAAAATGCACCGGGAAAAACAAGCCCGGGTTACGGTTTCCTTGGCAAAAGTTGAAGACCCGCGCGCCTACGGGCTGATTGTGCTGGATCAGGCCGGGCGGATTTCAAGGTTTATCGAGAAGCCGGCCAGCCACCAGATTATTGCAAATACGATCAATGCCGGAACCTATATTATAGATCCGAAGATTTTTGTCAATATCCCCAAAAGTAAGTTTTTTATGTTTGAGCGGGATGTTTTTCCGCAGCTGCTGGCGGCAGGAGAGCCGCTGTACGGGTATACATCGGACGCATACTGGCTGGATTGCGGCACACCGCAAAAATATTTTATCGCGCACCGCGACATCCTACATCAAGATGTTGAGGCCAAAATTTTTGGGCATAAAACCGAGCGGGGGGTGTACCTGGGCGAAGGGGTTTTGCTGGATAAAAGCGACAAAGTTTTGGGTCCCAGCGTTTTAGGGAATCACGTGAAGGTTGGCGCCGGGACCTACGTTCAGGAGCTGGTGTGCCTGGGCGACAATGTTGAAGTCGGCGAAAATTGTAATTTAGAGCGGGCGGTGGTGTGGAAAGGGACCAAAATCGGCAACGACGTTAGAATCCGCGGAGCGCTCATCGGCAACGAATGTATTATTGAAGACCACGTCAGCATCGGCCCCGGCATGATTTTGGCGGATGGGACCATTGTGAAAAAAGGTTCGATTTTGGGATATTATGTGGGCTGGCAGGATTAAACATATGGACAAAAAGGCGACCGCTGCGGTAGTAAAAATGATTAAATCCTTTGCTGGCGCCGACGAAGCGGCAAGAGAAAACATTGTTTTTGGCTGGGCCAAAAAATTTGACGGCGTCAAATTAACCCGGCAAAACATTAAGGTTACACAGGCAGAAATTAATCGTGCAGAAGCGGTCGTGCGCTCAAATGCCCCGAAATTCTTGCCCGCGTTAAAAATTGCTGCGCGTAACATCCAAAAGTACCACGAACAACAGCGCGAAAAAGGATTTTCGCTGAAGATGGGGAAAAAGAGCAGCCGCGCAGAAATAGGATTAAGAGTTTTGCCGATTGAGCGCGTTGGGGTATATGTGCCCGGCGGGTTAGCGGCTTATCCATCTTCGGTTTTAATGAATGTTATTCCGGCGCTGGTGGCAGGTGTCAAAGAAATTGCGCTGATTACCCCGCCAATTAAAAACAGTTCTCCGCCGCGGGTTAATCCGTTTGTCCTGGCAGCGGTTAAAATGCTCCAGCGGCAGTCACGCAACTGTAAGATTGAGGTATGCCAGATTGGCGGGCCGCAGGGAATTGCCGCGCTGGCGTACGGCATCCCGGCAATTAAGAAAGTTGACAAAATTGTGGGGCCGGGGAATTATTTTGTAACGCTTGCCAAAAAAGAGGTTTTTGGGGTGGTGGGGATTGATAAACTGGCGGGGCCATCCGAGGTTTTGGTGATTGCCGATGACAGCGCCAATCCGCAATATGTTGCCGCCGAACTTTTGGCGCAGGCCGAGCATGACCCGGCGGCGCGTGCAATTTTAGTGACTACCTCGCGCGCTTTGGAAAAACAAGCAAAAGATGAAGGGTGTTCATGCGTGGTGCAGGTAAAGAATCTGGATGAAGCAGTAGCCGCTTCAAACGCGATCGGGCCAGAACATCTGGTAATCATGACGAAAAATGCGGAGCAACTATCAAGGAAAATCACCAATGCCGGCGCGATTTTTATCGGTGAATATTCTCCGGTGGCCCTAGGTGATTACTTTGCCGGCACTAATCACGTTTTGCCGACCGGCGGTACCGCGCGGTTTTCTTCGCCACTGGGTGTTTGGGATTTTGTAAAAAGGCAGAGTGTGATTAACTATTCAAAAGGCGCGCTAAAAAAGGCCGGCGCGGCGATAGAAATATTAGCTGCCAGCGAAGGGCTGGAGGCGCATGCTAAATCGGTGCGCATGCGCGACTAAAAAACTGCAATTTCCCTCCAAATTGTTCGATATAAATGCATGCAAATTTACCCAAACCCGATTCGTATTACCCTAAAGCAGGAACGCCGGGTTTTGCGCCGACAGCAGGCCGCAGCTGATTTTCGCGTACCTTTGCCTAAGCCCGGAGAAGAACACCTGCTTTTAACGCCGGGCAGTTGCCTGCGCCAACAATTAGTGGTTCCCGTGGGCGCGGAACGGTTTTCTTCCGGGCCAGTAATGACGGGGGAACAAAGGCGGCAATTGGATAGAGCGGCGGAATGGACATTAGTTGGAGAAACGGCGGATAAAATTGAAGCTGGTTTGGCTTTTGCCGAGCTGGTTCAGGACGAACCGGAGTTTGAACTTATAGCGGGGACGTCAGTGGCGGATAACAAAACCTACATAGCCAAAGGGCAAGAATCCCTGGATCCTAGCTTGGAGAATGTGAACGAGAGCCTTCTCCCCTTTGATACGGCGGGCTGGCAATTACATACTCATCCGGTACATACATTCGCCATGCCGTCCATGGCAGATTATTATGTTCTGCTGTCGCGGGCCGCACCTTTTGGACTAATCTTTACGCCCAAATATCAAGATGGTCTGCGGTTGGCGAAATATTATGTGCTGGGGCCCTTTGTTTGTTTTGAAATGTTTTTTTCGCCACACAGGGATGGCCGCAGAGCTTTATTAAAGGCCTTAACCAGCGATGGAAAAGGACCGCCCTGTGTTTTTATCACATTGGGGCATCAGCCAGGAATGGTCCCACTCACAAGAGAAGCCCAAAGTGGCCTGTTGTCTGCTTACGCCCAATCAATGGAACGCTCTCGCGATAGAATTGCCGAATTACAGGACTGCTTATTTCTTAATCCTGAAGTAGATTTACTTTTAGCCAGAGAGTTAGCGGGGCTCTATATATCAACACAGCATCATCTAAACGCATTATTATTGATTGAGCGGTGGCCCATGCTGGCAAAAGATCCGGCGGCAAAGCGGTTGCGCCAAACAGCGCTGAAAACTCTTTTTCCTCTGGCCTTTTTATAGCTTAAGGATAAGCTCCCTCGGATTATCCCTCACTGCTACCAATGCTTCTTCGTACGACAGTCCGGCGTCCTGCGCAATTTTGAGGGCTTCTTCCTGGGTAATTAAATCGTGGTCGGTGTGGGCATCGGTATTTACCAAAAGCTTGGCGCCGTACTGTTTGGCCAGTTTGGCGACAAATTGGTTTCCTCTTTTGTGCCCTTCGCGTGCGGAAATCTCGAGATAAATTCCGTTTTGTTTGGCCAGCATTACGTCTTCCACGCTGATTTGTCCGGGATGCGCCAAAATATTGACCAGGCCTTTTAGCTGGACGGCGGCGTGGTTGGTGCCCGGCGGTACGGCGGGTTCATTGACCGATTGGCCGTGGACCACAATAATTTTTGCGCCCAGTTTGCGGGCGCGCACGGCCAGTTTTTTTATGTCTTTCGGGTTAACGTAGCTGATCTCGGCGCCGGGGATAATTTTTATGCCCAGCGCGTCGCCGGCCTCTCTGCAAAAGTTAACAATGCTTTTTGTGGCAAAATCGACATTTGAATAATCGATGTGGTCGGTGATGGCAAGGGCGGCATTTCCTTTGTATTTGGCCTCAATCGCCAACGCGGCCGGCAAGAGATGGCCATCGCTTAAGGTTGTATGAGCATGGAGCTCGATGCGGGAGCCGATGTCTGGGTGCATGCGGTAATTGTACTTTAAGCCAACCAACGGGTCAAATTGAGAAATAGTTAGCTAAAAAGTGAAATCTGGTTGCTTATTTGACGACAATGGCTTAGCCAGTATAAGTAATGGGGGAACTCTTTCGAAGGAGGAAAAATATGGGAGACATGGTAGGCGCATCAAAAAGGATTCGGGTTTCAGAAGAATTAAGTCATTTACAGCCGCGCATTGGGTTGGCGGCAAGGACGCTTTCGATGGTCACTGCACCGCGGGACGAGGGCGCATCGCCCAAAATTTGGTTGAGAGGGGCTCCCAAGTCAGTTGATAGTGACGTTACTATTCTAAGGCCGGAACATATTCCATTGGCATATAGCCCTGTGTGGAACAGAGAATTGTGGAGCAAACGAATTACTTTGACCCTAGGTGTGATACAAGACATTCAACTTAGAGATGCTCAAATAGCATTTTTGGCCGGAGTTGCAATGATTAGAGATGGCGGGATGCACTTAACTCGGATATTTAGTAATGGGCGGCAACCGGTAGGGCTGCGAGACGTTATTGCAGAATTTTGCGCAAGCGAAGTTGTGGAATATCCTGGCAATAGTGAGTGGCCACTTTGCGAGGATACCCGATTGTTATTGATTGAACAGCCCGATTCTCTGCTGATGCGTTTGGGCTATTGGTTACAAGACCGGGCTAACGGGGCCACTAGAGATGTTTTGGATAATTCGGACCAGGTGATGGCGCAAGTTAGAAAAGGAAGAGTTATGGTTGATCCTGGGCTAGGATTGTATCTTTTAAATGGAGGAAAACCTCTGACTCCGGGGCCCCAGAACGTTCCTGTAAAAGTCATGGGAGTTGACTTATGCAATGGAAACAGACATGGCAGATACGCAGAAATTGATACTGGGTCTTGCTCACGCCCGCCGGCGGGCAGGAAGACATTTCCAAATATAATTGAGTGGAAAATAGGACGGGAAGGGATTGAAATAAAGTGGGAGCTTCATGGTCAAACCGGATTGGTTGATATTCCACAAAGATTCCTTACGGCAATCTGGCTGGCAAAAGAAGACGGCGATCCAGAAATTAATCGCGAGGGTTGGTAATTGTTTAGCTGAAACTTACGCGGCATTTTTGAGCCGCCTAAACCACACCAGCTGTCTTTTGGCAAATTGCCGCGTGCGTTTTTTGATTAATTCAATTGCATCTGCCAGTGCATACTTGCCATCGAGATAGTCAATAATTTCCTTGTATCCCAGCGCCTGGAAAGCATTCAGGTTTTTGGCATAACTTTTTTTAAGTAACCCTTTTACTTCTCTAACCAACCCTTTTTTAATCATTTTATCCACGCGGGCCTCGATTTTTTTATAAAGTTTTTCGCGAGGAGGGTTAAGGAAAACTATTTTTGTGTTTTTGCGCTCGGCCAAATTAGCCGCTGTGCCTCGCGAAAGCACTTGCCGATTTTTTTGCAATTCCGAAATCCTTTTCCCCGTAAGTTTATATACTTCGAGAGCGCGAATAATCCGCTTTTTATCATTAGGATGGATTTTGGCGGCGGCGGCAGGGTCAACCCCTTTCAGCTGTGCGTGCAATTTTGCGGAAGATATTTTTTCCAGCCGCGCGCGGATTTTGGGAGAGGAGGGGGCGATAGGGAAAGCAAATCCCTCTAAAAATGTCCAAATATACAGCCCGGTGCCGCCCACAATAATGGGGATTTTCCCGCGACGGCGGATATCTTCAATTAAGCGATTAGCTTCTTCCACAAACAAGGAAACATTCCATTCTTCATCCGGAGCTTTAATATCAATCAGATGGTGAGGGACGCCGCGCATATCTTTTTTGGTGGGTTTGGCGGTGCCGATATTCATGCCCTTATAAACCTGCATCGAGTCGGCTGAGATAATTTCGCCGGCGCCTTTGCCCTTTGTCCCAACCAACTTTTTGGCGAGATCAATGGCGCACCTCGTTTTGCCGGCGGCGGTGGGCCCGATGATAATATAAATGTCGGGGTGCATATAAGGAATTATAAAGGAAAAAAAGACGGCAAAAAAGCGCAAGTTTTGGCGGGTTTTTATCGATATATATATGTAAAGAGCATTGGGCTAGACAACGAAAGTTGTACTGGTGGGCAGCGCTATTATTTTAAGCGCGGAGGGAAAATAATGTTTGACGGAGTCAATCACGCAGAAAAAATCGGCGGTGCGTTGCGGATAGCAATTTCGGCTGCCGCGGGGCGCGAAAGAGTGGCGCATGAGATTGATTTATGTGCTGGCGCAAGAGGAGAAAGTTGTGCTGGGCCGCTGTCGAGCGCACCTAATATCCGCCGCTTGTTGCATTTACCGGGCATACAAAGCATTCCGGTTGAGCGCCTTCGTATTACCTTAGAGCACAATTTGTTTCGTATTGAGGACGGGCGCTTTGTTTCTCTTGCGAAACCGTTTGCGGGGAGAGAGTTCCCTCCAAAAAGTGTTATTGTTGTTACCGACGGCGGGCTTAACTGGCAAAGGGAAGGCGAAGCAGCTCCTTTTGTATTGAAGGAAGGAACAATTCTGGCAACCCCTGAAAGCGAGTATTGTTCACGATTAGTTAATGTTGCCGATGAGGATATGCTGGGGCCAGCCGATCAGAGAGTTGGTTTAATTGTATTGCCTGATGAAGAATTTTCTGTGTTGATTAATATTGCTAAGATGCGCCGTGCGGATTGGGCAAAACTAAGGGAAGCTGGTCCTCCCCCTCGCCCCACCGCCAGCAAGGTCCCTTTTCCGGTACAGAGTGTGCTGAGTTGGCTGGGAGCTTGGGGTGCAAAATAACCTTAAGCCCCCCGCAAGATAGTATTCTGTATATACTGCTTCAGCGTCAACTGAAATGACCGTAAAACATCTTTTTCGTAGGGCTTAATTGTATTGAATTTTGGATCTAAACAATTTTGTGCCTTAAACTGCTGGAGGACAAATTTATTGGCGCCCTTCAACTGCCGGCCAATTTCTTCAATATCTGCCTCATTGATTAAGTCGGGAACCACCGTCAAACGAAACTCATAATCGATGGCGCCGGCGGACTGGGTCAGCAATAGGTTAACTGACTGTTTAATTTTTTCTAGGTCAATTTTTGCCCCGGTTGCCCGGCAATATTTTGCTTCATCGAGGGGCGCCTTAATGTCCATGGCGATATAATCCACCTGCGCTGGCGTCCCGGCCTTTTGATTAATCAGTTTTTTTAGTATTTCCGGATTTGATCCGTTGGTGTCGAGCTTGATCAAAAACCCCAGGTCCTTGAATTCTTTAATAAAATCGGCCAAATCGGGATAAAGGCAGGGCTCGCCGCCGGTGATTACCAAGCCGTCAATAAAATCTTTGCGCGCCAGCATGGCGGCTTTAATTTTTTCTTTTAGTACGGGTTCGATAGTCAGGGGATGCGTAACCAGCAGGGCATTATGGCAAAACGGACAGCGAAAATTACAGCCGCCCACAAACGCCACGGAAACCACTTTCCCGTCCCAGTCAATTAACGAGGTTTCGATAAAACCGCGCAGATCAATCATGCTGATGCCTCATAATTGTTGGATTGTTTTTTGCGGGCAGGCCGCAATACAAACTTTTTGCCGGCGGCATTTTTCCGGGTCAATTTCCGGGATGCGCCCGTCCATGGAAATTGCCTGCTCCGGGCATTTATTCACGCAAATCCGGCAGGCAATACAGCCCGTCCGGCAATATTTTTTCACCTCGGCGCCCTTGTCAGCGGTGTTGCATAAGACAAAGATTTCCTGGCGCGCCGGATACATTTTTATTAGGTTTTTTGGGCAGGCGGCGACACATTTTTCGCATGCCGTGCATTTTTCGCGGAGGATGATTGGCACGCGGCCGCTCTCGTGGTGAATTGCGCCAAACTGACAAGCTTTGACGCAATCCCCAAAACCCAGACAGCCGGCGTCGCACATTAAAAATCCTCCGCCCGCCAAACTGGCCGCCGCGCAGGTTGGCTCCCCCACATATATGGATTTTTGGTCGCACGCTTCGGGCCCGGCCCCACACTGCACCACCGCCAGCATTTTTTCTGCTTTGTCGGCCGGCGGCCCGGTGGTTACTCCTAAGATTTGCACTATTTTTTGGGTGGTTTCGGCTCCGCCGATTTTACACAAATTGGCGCCGGCAACGCCTTTGGCGATAGCTTCGGCCGCCGCGGCGCAGGATGGATACCCGCACGCCCCGCAGTTTGCGCCGGGCAGGGCCTGCAAAATTTCTGCAATACGCGGATCTTTTTCCACGCGAAATTTGTTGGCAGCATACGCCAGGCCAAACCCGCAAATAAAACCGATCCCGCCCAGGGTGATGACCGACGCGAGTAAAATTTTAAGTGATTCCGGATCCATGCAATGAATTTCCTTTAAGCCGCGGCCGCAGTGGTGCGGCGGATTACTTTATCATCCCCACAAACCCCAAAAACGCAATGGACATCAAGCCGGCGGTTATCAGTGTTATCGGCGCGCCCTGCAAAAACTTGGGGATGGGCGACAGGTCTAATCTTTCGCGGATGCCGGCCATCAACAATAGGGCAAGCGTAAATCCGACGCCGGAACCAAAACCGTTAATCGTGGCCTGGATAAAAGAGTAATTGGAATTGATGTTTAAGATTGCCACTCCCAGGACGGCGCAGTTGGTGGTGATCAGCGGCAGGTAAATTCCCAGGGCGCTTTTTAAGGTTGGGCTGATTTTGTTGATTACAGTTTCGGTAAACTGGACCAGCCCGGCAATGACCAGGATAAAAGCAATGGTTTGCAAAAAGCCCAAGCCCAAAGGGACAAGCATGAAAGTTTGTACCAGCCAGGCCACGGCGGAGGCCAGCGTCATGACAAAAATTACCGCCGATCCCATACCTAACGAAGAATCAATTTGCGAGGAAATCCCCACAAACGGGCAAATTCCCAAAAAACGGGTCAAAATAAAATTGTTTACCAGCACCGCGCTGATAATAATGAGGCCCAATTTTTGGATCTCTTCCATGGCTACTCTTTAGGGGGCGATTTTGTGGTTTTATCCCGGATATATGACTTTTCCATGTAGCCCAGAACCTGCAGGGTAAAAACGGTAATCAGGGTGGCGACAAAGGCGCCAAAATACATACTGCAGCCCAGTGCCAACCCGATGGCTGAAGTTACCCAAATGGAGGCGGCGGTGGTCAATCCGCGGATCCCTTCGCCGGCCCGCAAAATTGTGCCGGCCCCCAAAAAGCCGATGCCGGTTACCACCCCGGAGGCGATGCGGCCGGGATCTGCGCCGGAAGATTGCGTCAGCATATTGAATGAAATTTGCATCAGGAGCGCGGAGCCGACGCAAACCAAAAGGTGCGTCCGCAACCCGGCGGTTTTCCCCTCAATTTCGCGCAGATACCCAATGATGCCGCCAAACACAAATGCCAAGAGCAGGTTGATGAGAATAGAATAATCGAGCGTTGCGTAAATGTCCATAAAGTGTCTCCTTTGATGCCAAAAATTATAGCACATCAAGTGAAATTTGACCGCGAAAAGGACGAAAAAGAAGGAGAGGGCAAATGGAAAGAACAGGACAAAAAATATAATGAGTTCGACCAACCCAGTTAACCGGGGGCCCCGGTTTTCGGTAAAGGCGGGGCTAAGGATGCAGAAGGCCATGTTTGGCCGCTGCCAGGACATGGTTGCGCGTTCCCCTAGACAGGAAGTTTTTGGCCCGGCCAGCCCGGTAGAATTTTTGGCGCGACGATGCGTGGACAGTTTTTCCTTAAGGATAAGCATAAGGGGAGACAGAAAATTTTTTGATGATTTTGCGGCCCTCGCCGGCTTTCATGTAGAACAACCAAACGGCAGGCAAAAAATCGGGGAGCTGTGCTTAGAAGGTTTGTGGTCTGGACAGCTCCGCCAGATGCGCCGGCTTGATTTTATGTTTAAATGGGGAAACGGTGCGCGGCAAAGCATTTTTTCTTTTGATAAGTCGGATTCGCGCTTTCGGTTGCTGAGCTATGCACAAATTGGGTTGGAATTGGCTGACCCACGCCATACTGGCGAGCGCGCGTTATTTAGCAGCTTTTTGTCAACCTTTGCAGAAAGATTATCAGCTTGGCAGTTGGAACAGTCAATGGCCGCGGCGCAGGATGTCTCCGCGCAGAAAGCTGCTTCCGCGCCCAAGCGCGCATCCTCGCGGATAACTAAAAAGCAAGTGGCGGCATTAACTGATTTTTTATTGGGTGAGCCGGTTAAGCCAGCGCGGAAATAATGGCGCGTCCCATTTCCCTGGTTCCCACGGCGGTGGGGTCGTCACGGTTGGGTTTCAAGTCATAAGTTACATTTTTGCCTTCGGCAATGACACGGGCGGTGGCCGCTTCTAGTTTTTTTGCAGCAGCTTTTTCGCCTAAATAATCCAGCATCATTACTCCCGACAAAATCATGGCAACAGGATTAACTTTATTTTGCCCTTTATATTTTGGCGCACTGCCGTGAACGGCCTCAAATACCGCAATGTCTTTGCCAATATTGGCGCCGGGCGCCACGCCCAATCCCCCCACCAGCCCCGCGCACAAATCAGATAAAATATCGCCGTATAAATTTGGCAGGACCAGCACGTCGTAAAGCTCGGGCTTTTGCACCAACTGCATACACATATTATCAATCAGGCGTTCTTCGTATTCGATTTTTCCGGCATATTCTTTGGCCACCGCGCGGCCAACCTCAAAAAACAGCCCGTCGGTAAATTTCATGATATTGGCTTTGGCGATAGCGGTAATTTTTTTGCGGCCTTCTTTTACGGCATATTCAAACGCAAAACGGATAATCCGCTCCGAATTGGTCCGGGAAATGGGTTTGATGCTGATGGCCGAATCTGCCCGGATGGATTTGCCGGATGCTTTGGTAATGGCGTCAATTATATTTTTGGTTTCGGGCTTCCCCACTTCAAATTCGATGCCGGCGTATAAATCCTCGGTGTTTTCGCGCACAATCACCAGGTCAATGTTTTTATAATATGACCGGACGCCGACAAAGGACTTGGCCGGGCGCAAACAGGCGTATAAATCCAATTCTTTACGCAGAGCAACGTTGACTGACCTAAATCCGCCGCCGATGGGGGTGGTGATGGGGGCCTTGATGGCGACTTTGTTTTTACGAATGGAATCCAGCACATTTTGGGGCAGAGGCGTGCCGGCTTTTTCCATAATGTCCACGCCTGCCTCCACTACGTCCCAGTTAAATTTTATGCCGGTAGCATCTAAAACTTCTCGGGTAACTTCCGCCAGCTCCGGCCCAACCCCGTCGCCGCGAATTAACGTAACGTTGTATGCCATTTTTGCATCCTTTCGATTTTGGTTAAATTATACCATTCCGTGCAAGTTTCTGGATACTTGATACGATAGGAGTAATAGCAAGCGGAAGGGAGAAAACAATTTGAACGACGTTATTTCAGTTGCGACAGGCGCGGTTTATGCTCCGGCTAAGACCGCCAGTATCAAAGAGTTAAGAGAGGCCCTAATTGCGGCAAGAGAAAATCCAGTTGAGCTTTCGGTCCCAAATTTAAATCCGGAGACCCTAAAAAACATTGCGATTAAATTGGCAAAGGGGCTTGGCACTAAAGAAGTAATCCACGTAATTGCAGTTGTCGAACGCAATGCTCAAGGTGAAACTGGAGCGCGGATCGAATTTGAACTTTACGGAGCCGAATACAATAAATTATTTGGCAATCCTTTGGCTTCGTTGGAAAGGGCGTTGAGTACGCATGGTTTATTTCGACCTCAGGGGGGAATCAGGTTTATTAACTGTTAATGCTACTTCCGGCTTTTTAGGTTTTGTTCGGCCGCTTTTACTTTATTGATGATATAAGGATCCAGCCCTTCCATTTCCATTACCTCATGGTAAAGCTTCAGCGCTTTGGGGTGCTTTGATATTTCGGCCAGCGTCAATTTGGCGCGCGCCACTAAATCGGTGTACTCGGTTTTGGATTTGGCGACAGAGACGCACAATTTTTCGGCTGACTTGAAATCCTCTTTTTTGCCGCGCCGGATTCTAATTTCGGCTTCGATCAAGCGGGCCTTAAGGGTGAAATAATCTCCGGGACGTTCTACCAAAAGCTTTAGGGCTTCTTCGCAAAACTTGATGCCGTCAGTCAGTTTGTTGGGGCTATGATATAAAATTAATTCGCCGCGGCCTAAAAATCCCCGCGCCCTAAAATACCAGTGGGCTTTCCGGTTGTTGGTCACGGTTTCAAATAATTTGGCGGCTTTAGCGTGGTCGCCTTTTTGGTCGCGCGACATACGCAGGTCTGCTTCCACAATCAGCGCTTTTGAAGTAAAAAAATCGCCCAGGTCTTCTTTGAGTGATCGGGAAGCGGTTTCGCATAAAGTAATTGCATCAGACAGTTCTTCTTTATTGCCGGAAGAAACCATCAACTCGGCCTTGCCCACCAGGGACCGGGCGCGCAAATATTCGGATCCGCCGGAGAGTAAAATACTGTTGTACAGCTCCATGGCTTTTTTGTAGTCGCCGGGGGCGTTGCGGCCCACGTATAAATCGGCCATGCCAAACTTTATTTCCCCCATGTCGGCGCGGTTGGGGTAACTGCGCTGGATTTGGCGGTAGCGCTCAATGGCTTTAGTTAGTTTGTCTTTCTCGGCCGGCGCGGGGAAGGTTGACTCTTTGCCGACGATGTAATCCATGACTGGTGATAAGATGCCCATCCTTGCTCCTTTATAAAACCCAATTGTAAATTAATTCTATATAATGTAAAATACAAAGTCAATGACGACCATGGATGAGAGAGAAGTAAAGCTGCAAGAGCTTGAAAAAAGTTTAGGTCTGTCTTTCCTCAACCGCCAACTTTTCAACCAATCTTTATCCCACAGTTCGTATGCCTACGAAATGAAAAGCAAGGATATTTTGGATAACGAGCGGCTCGAGTTTTTGGGCGACGCGGTCATCAAGCTGGTAACCAGCGAATATCTTTATAACAAATTTCCGGAAAAAGCCGAAGGGGATTTAACCAAAATTAGGGCGGACGTGATTTCGGACCGGACGCTGGCGGCGGTGTCGCGCAAATTGCGCCTGGGCAGTTTCATGCTGCTGGGGCAAAACGAAAAGAAAACCGGCGGCAAATCGCGCCGGTCAAATTTGGCCAACGTGTTTGAAGCCCTGGTGGGCGCCATTTACCTGGATGCGGGGTTGGGCAAGGCGCGAGATTTTTTGCTGGACCAGGTTGGATCAGAAATTGAAAAAGTAAGCCGCGCCGGGTTTATTCGCGATTACAAGTCGGCACTGCAAGAGCTGGTACAGCAAAACAAATGGGGTTTGCCGCAGTACCACGTGATCCGAGAAGTGGGGCCCAAGCACAAAAAGGTCTTTTTGGTTGAGGTTAAAATCCGCGGGCGGGCGCATGGGGCAGGGAAAGGCCTGAACAAAAAAGACGCGGAACAGCGCGCGGCATTTGAAGCGCTGCAAAAATTGAAAGGCAACAGCAGTCCACACCGGGCAAATGCGGCCAAAGAAAGTGGCGTGGCGCCGGCCCGGGAAGGGGCGCGCGCCCCGGGCGAGGGCCGCAAGGCCGAGGGCGGCATTGGCGGGATGTTGAGTCGGGTCAGGAGAAGGTTTTCAAGATAAATATGGCAACCAGCTTATTAATTAAAAACGGCAGAATAATCGATCCCGCCTCCGGCAAGGATGCCGCCGGCGATATTTTGGTGGCGGACGGCAAGATTGTAAAAATCGCTAAAAAAATCAGCCAGCGGGCCGGCAAAATTATTGATGCCAAAGGATGCTGGGTTGTGCCGGGATTAATTGACATGCACGTGCATTTGCGCGACCCGGGTTGTGCGGAACAGGAAACCATAGCATCGGGCACGCGGGCGGCCGCGCGCGGCGGATTCACCACAATTTGTTGCATGGCCAATACCGACCCAGTGGCCGACACTGCATCAGTTATAAAATATATTGTGTCCAAAGCCAAGGCGGAAGGCGTGGTTAATGTGCTGCCGGTGGGGGCGGTTACCCGGGGGTTAAAAGGGGAGGAGCTGGCGGAGATGGGGCTAATGCGCGAAGCCGGCGCGATTGCTTTTTCGGATGACGGCCATCCAATTTCCAACGCCGGTGTTTTCCGGAAGGCGCTGGAATATGCCCGCCAGTTTGATCTGCCCATCATTTCTCACAGCGAGGATTTGGGCTTATCCGAAGGCGGCCACATGAATGAAGGCGCGCTTTCCACGCAACTGGGATTAAAGGGAATTCCGGCGCAGGCCGAATACGGCGCCGTGGCTCGCGATTTGCAACTGGCTGCCGATTTTGGCCGAGTGCACATTGCGCACGTATCTACCGCCCAATCGGTCAATTTGATTCGCGCGGCCAAAAAGCAAAAAGTAAAAGTGACGGCCGAAACCGCCCCGCATTATTTTTCACTGACCGAAGAGGCGGTAGCGGGCTACAACACCAATGCCAAGGTAAATCCTCCGCTGCGTACCGCGGCCGATGTAAAAGCGGTGGTCGCGGGATTAAAAGACGGCACCCTTGATGTGATTGCCACCGACCATGCCCCTCACACCATTGACGAAAAAAATATTGAGTTTGCCGCCGCCGCCAACGGCATGATTGGGCTCGAAACCGCGGTGCCGCTTTGTATTACACAATTGATAAAGGGCGCAAAAATGACCCCGCTCAAAGTTTTTGCAAAACTAACCATCAATCCGGCCCGGGCCCTAAATTTGAAAAAAGGAACGTTGCACCCCGGCGCGGACGCAGATATTACAATTATTGACCCAGCTAAGCCGGTCATCATTTCCGAAAATGACTTTGCCTCCGCCTCAAAAAACAGCCCCTTTATCGGGCAGAAATTATTTGGCAAAGTAAAAGCCACAATTGTGGGTGGGCAGGTTGTTTACTCGGCTTAATATTATTCTTTTGATTTTCCCTGTTTTTTTATTTTGCGGCTGCGGCGTCAATGTTGTTTCCGTGGTTGTTTCTCCTGCTACTGCCACGATGGCGGTGGGGGGGACACAGCAGTTTACCGCCACCGGTCGGGGTGCGGCCGGGCATACGGTGCCAATTACTGTTACCTGGTCAACGGCGGGAGGCATCGGCACGGTTTCAAGCATCGGGTATTTTACCGCATCGGCGTTGGGGGACGGTTATGTTTATGCTACTTATAACGGAATAGTGGGCTCGGCTGCAGTCACGGTTACCGATCAAGGAAGCATTACGGGCACCGTCAAAAACTCTGGGAGCTCGACTTTGTCCGGCATCACGGTGCGGCTGGCGTCGGACCACACAAAAAGCACCACCTCCTCTTCTTCCGGGACCTATTCGCTTTCAGGAATCAGTGCGGGGACCGTGGCGGTTGAAGCGGTGGGTACCCTTTTGTATTTAACCTCAACCCAGGAGGTGGTAGTAGTGGAGGGGTCGTCCGCTTCCTGTAATTTTACCCTGTCGCCGCGGGTGGCGGTTGTATCGGAGGCGGTTACACAAAGCGGGACGCTGGTGACTATTAACGGTTCGGTAAAAAACAATGGTGAGAGTACCGTTACCCAGGTTTCGGTCACGTATGTGTTTTATGATATTACCGGCCTGCCGATTGGCAGCGGCGCAACTTCACTGGGAGACATGACCGCAGGTGAAACCAATACATTTTATCTTTTGGTGAGCTTGTCCAGCACAACCTACAATCGATATACGGCGACGGCGGCGGGGGAAGGGTATTAGCTATGGCCGAGCGCCAATTTACAAAAGAGGGCTTAGCTAGGCCAGACGAAATCATTCCACAGGTTGTGGCCCAAAAGATTGTAGCCGGTTACTTAAATGGGGTGGGCTGGGCGCGGGAGTGGGAGCGGACCATCTGGCAGGAACTGGTTCCCGAAAATTTACACCGCGCGCGTGAGGAAAAATTTCGCCGTGCGCAAAAGATGCGGGAAGACGCCGAGGACCAGTTGGTGGAGGGAATTGAGAAATGGCTGCAAAGCAAAGACAAGTTGCGCTATGCAGTGTTGGAAGAGGTTTATAAAAAACTTAGCCCGCGCCACGATTTAACCTTGATTGCGCAGAAAATGCTGGCGCGAATCAAAAACGCACTGCCGCCGGTATAAAAAAAGGCAGCCTGCCCCCGGTGTAAAAGCAAGCCGCCTTTAATAATTGATCATTAACTTATGACTCTGTCCCGCCGCCATCAACTAATGGTTCTGCCGCAACAGTTGCGAACGCTGTTTCCACCGGAGCGACGGCTGTATCTCTGCCGTTTGGTGCCTCAATTCCGCGATGAATCAATATTGCCCTTGCTATGCCAGCCCGGTCTGATGGGGAATGGGCGATGGCGATTAATTGTGCGGAATGGTTATCGATAAACGTTTGAATTCTGCGCCGCTGAAGCACAGACAACAGATTAATATTTTCCACAATTAAGGCCAACTCCCGCAGTGATTTTGTATTAAATACAGGGAAGGGATTGTCATCCGAGCCCTTAAACGGTGCGTTTAATCCTTCCACTTCTATAGCAAGCTGATTAGCAATAGCTTTTTCAATTGCATCTTGAGCGGTGGTTGCATCTGGGATGTGTGCTGCGGCAAGGAATACGGATGTTCTTAATTCCCCAACCGCTGCGACACGGTCTTCAATTGCCCGGGAGGCAACATCAGCTTGCCTGCCAATTGTTGCCAGCGGACTTATAACAAATTTTTGGAAGTAATTAAATAACTGGGTAGCCAGCGCCCGCAGTGCAATCCGGTGCAAATAGTTGGCATGTTTTTTAAATACAACTTCCGGGACTTCATTCGCGGGGGCTTCGCGAAGCTGATTTAGTTCAATGCGGCGGGTGCGGTCAAATTCTTCCATTTCTGCCTGGAGCATTAAGAAGGCGTATGCATCAGCTTTGCTAAATTCACTATCCCTGGCGCGCGCCTGGGCGTACATTGAGGCAATTGCTTCTTGGTGCAGTTGCTCTTTCCTAATGCCTTCGCCTTTTGCGGTAGAAAATGCTTCTCGAAGCCCTGCTTCCTTGGGGGCAAAATCAAAAGGAGATTCATCAAACGGCTGTGCTGTGAAATCAGCAGCACGGCCCGCATCCATTTCAGCTATTGCTCTATCAAGTGCACTTCTTTGCTGTACGGCATGTGCCCCGAACGCGGCCCGACGTTCTGCCGCATTTTCCCCACGGGCAGATTGAATTGCTTGTTCTTGAATTTGTGTCTGCACCCTGCCTATTTCGGCTAATTTAAGGCCAATGGCATCGATTTCGCTATCAAGTGCTTCCGCCATTTGGGTGTGCCGGTGTTGCTGGACACGCGGATTAAACCGATAAGCTCTGTCGCCTTTTGCAATAGTTTGGTTAGAGAGCAACGCGAACTCCAGCCCGGTCCCAATGCTGAACCGCGCGGCTTCTTTCTCATCACTTAATCGCCTGATTTCGGCATCAACTGCATCAATACGGTGTTGGACATTTTCGGAAGAACGGCTACTTTGTCCCTTCAATTGGCCGAGGAGTTGTCCTTGTTCTCTTTCCAGCGCGGCTTTTTGGGCAGTGTAAGTTTCTGCGTGCCAAGTTGCATAGGAGTTTACGGCGGTCTTTTGTTCTGCAAAGGGATCGCCTTCCTCAATTGCTACGGGTTGAGGCGGCGTTGATGTTAAAGCATGCAATAGTGATCGATGAATATCTCTAGCTTGAGCTTCTATGACATCGATAATGCGCCTAGCATTTGTTTCTTGTTGAGGAAGGTCTTCCACTAATGTAGCCAACGCATGATTTACTTCTTCTAATCGTTGTGCCCTTCTGAGTTTGGTTCGTAAAGGAGATAGCTTTCTCCGCGCTGCGCCAATTTGGGCGTCAAATGCGGCGTCGGATTTTTGTTGGGCGGCGCCGGATGCGGCGCTCAATCTTTCTATGATTGGGGCAATATTTTCTTGAAATTTTTGTGCCAAGAAATCCCTTCTGGCTACCAGCGCTTCCCTTCTAACCCTTAAGTTTTCGGCGCGGCTTGCGAGTCCTTCGTAATCGTCTGGCTGAGGATTGGTTGGCAGAGGATCGGTTAATGCGTCGCGGACGGCTAAGTCAGTCGCCGCGGCTAAACGTGCTACGCCAGTAACGTTGGTTGTTGGAACATCTCCCGCCAGATGTCTTACTTCTCTTGTCCTAACCGGTAGCGAGCCCGTAGGAACGCTTTCTCCTTCTTCTCCCAAGGCCTCTTCGCCGCTAGGCATTTCGAGAACGACTTCTTCGCCATCAGCCACACCAAAGGGTGTCTCAGCAAACGCTTCCCTTCCTCTTCCTCCTCCAGATTCTTCCCTGTCCCCAGCTTCTTCCGTGGGTGGCGTAGGAGCAACTCCGGCCGATGCGCCTTCCCGTGCGGGCGCTTCCACCGGCTTAACGGCTTCTTCAAATCGCCTGATTATTTCTGGTGGATATGCCCATCTGCCGCGCGCGAGTGTGCTGGTTAGCACTGCATGCATGTGCTGTTGGACTATTTCGTTGGCGCGCAGGGCAGCCATCAGCTCTGCATTGCGGGTGACAAGATTAAACCAGCGGGTGTTTATTTCGGGCCCATCATTATTAGTGTCGCCACCATTGATGGCAGCCAGCGTGCCCAATGTTTCGGCGATAAGGTTTCGGATGGCGAGATCGGTTGCCGGGACGTTTCCGGCTGTAAGCGTTGGGAGGGTTGTCAAGACGCGCAGGACATTTACTAAGTCTCCATTAAGAACGTCCATCGCACTAAAATCCAAAAAATCAATTCTGCCGTCGGCGATGGCGGCTCTCACGGTTTCGGCGCGGCGGGCAAGATCAGCGGCGGCGGTTTGTAAATTAACCGTGTGACTGCCCCAAGACAGAAAGTTATCAGCAGTTAACTCCGCGACTCTTTCTCTGGCTTCGGCGGCGGCTAACCTGTTTTCGAGTTGATTTGAGATGGTTCTTTTGTCTGGATGCGAGCCAGCCGCGGCCGAAGGAGCAGTAAAAGGCGCTGCATTTATAACATCTTCCGCAGCTTCTAGAATTGCGATTGCATGTTTGTAATGGTCAGATGAGCAACCCTTTCGGTCCATGCGCCCGATGGCCCATCCTAGGGCATCCGGCACACCATTAACTAATTCCGGAACAACCACATCTGACTCGCCCTCCAATGTCACATTGGCAGTAGCTGGAAGTTGTGCGATTAACGCAACTGCCGACGCAGCCTCTGCTGTTGTAATTTCGCGGTCAGCCGGGGTAAGGTCTTCTGTTTGGCTAAGCAATTCGTTTGCGGCTGATTCGGTTAAGTCCTGAACGTGGCGTCTTTGTGTTGTGAGGGCGGTTTCAATCCTTCCGCGGGCCTCACCCAAATTGGCCAGAAATGAGGCATATATTCCTTTCGCTACACCGTTAAATTCAGCCGATCCTACGGTAGCGGTAGCAGTAACTTCGCTTTGCGATGCTGTGTTATAACTTCTAATAAGCGTGTTGGCACGTAAAATTGCATTGTATCTTTCAACTGCGTGTTCCCTTTGCGCAAGAGTCGCGTCCACCGTCGTGATTTCTCCCTCCGCCGAAACTTCCGCTTGCAAATGGGTGTTGTCCGGATTAAATAAATCGGTTTTTTCCGTTGCTTTTGCTTGATATAAACGATCAACGGCGGCAGCAGTTTTGGGTTGCTTTCCTGCAAGCAAAAAGTTGTAAATAACTGTGCAGTCAAATTGGTCGATTACGGCGCGCCCGGTTTCGGCCGGGAAATTTAGCCCGGCTTCAGTGGCTAAAACTTCGGCTGATGCCGTAATAACCGGCTCAAAAATATCCGCGCGCGCAGCAACGTCCGTAATTCTTCTAATTAAGCCATTTGGCCTGCCTGCTGTGCCCACTAACGCATCGCGGATTAGATTAGCGACGGCGTTTTGAGAAGCACGGCGGGCTTTGACATCAATCGATCCCAGGGTGCCGGGGTGCGACTGTTCTTCGGGCACCATTTCCAGCCGGCCGTTTACCGGCTCGGTTTCGCCTTCAAGCGTGACTCGGGCAATGTCAACTAATTCGCGGATTTGTCTAATTAAGCCGTCGGCGGCGCCTTTATCGCTTATTGTGGCAAGGGCGACGCTGCCAAGTTCGGCAAGTTTTTCTTCAGCGAGATCAAGATTTGCGTGAGCAACTGCCTGGCGTAATTCGAGTTCTTTTTCGAGCAAAGCAACTAATTTTCTCGCACCTTCGATTTTTCTTGCTTCGCTTCCGGGCAGAGGTGCTGTTAATGATGCAAGTACTCCTGTCGGCGCGGATTGTACTGCCAACCTTCTTGCTTCCGTTTCTTTCGCGCGCGCGGCGGCTATCCCGCCTTTTACTGCTTTAGCGATATTTCCTAATAATCCATTATGTGCGGCGATTGCCTGTGTACGCGCGCCCTCTCGACTTGATTCAGTTACTACCATTTTAATTTACCTCCTATTTTAGTGACCATTGCTATATCCGTTTACAACTACATCAATATCAAGATCCGCGAGCACTTCAAGTCCGCCATCTAAATCAACCTGCGCTTGTTCTTCCGGATCGTCTATCTCAAGCGCTGGCTCCGTCTCCCACTTGCGCCCTTCTTTTACTGCGGCTTTCAAGCGGGGCAATTCTTCAACGATAGCTTTCCTCCGACCGTTGGCCAGAAGGTACCTTGTTGGTATTGTTGTTCCGGCTGTTCCGGTTACTATTTCTTCAACATTAAGCTCGGTGAGCTCCTCAACTTGGCGGATGAGCCCCAAAATTGAACCTGCTTCATCCTCGGATAGATCTTTTGCCTCTGTCGTGCCCGATTTATAGAGCCGGGGGTTTATTTCTTCGTCGATTATTTTGTTGGCGGCGGCGGCGACGGCAACGTTGATGGCTGTATTGATCGCTTTTTTTGCATCTGGCAAAAGTCCAGTGTTATCCGTTGCTGTAGCCAAGATTGGCCAAAGGAATTGTTGTTCTGGACGAAGCTGCTTAATAGGGTCAGTGATATTTGCTGTGCGGCTCGTAAATCCCCACCCCACCAGCTCCACCGCCATTTCGAGCGCGTTGGTGGCCTCACGTGTTTCAAATGAAGTTACGGGCAATAAAAGTAAAGACCGCAGTCCTGTTATGGCACGGTTAATAAAATTAGGGGGTGCGCTACCCTCGCTTGGGCGCGTAATATCTAACAGTGCGTTGCGCGTGTTCGAATAGGGGTAGGTAACTTCGGGGGCGGCTTCCTTTCCCATCCTGTGCTGCATCGCCAATTTTGTTGCGAGTAAAGCCGTGGTGCTATGCTCGCGGCGGGCGGCCTCACTTGCTGTCCCCAATTCCTCTAAAAGTTCCGCAGAAAAATGGACGTGAAATTCTGCGGCGCGCTCCGGCGGCAGGCCCGCAGTTACTGCATCAAACATATCGGAGTCGCCTTGTAGGGCGCGGGCCATTACAGGCGCAAAAGAAAGTTCGGCGGGCGGCTCCCCGGCAGGGCTTATTGCGGCAGGATCGACAGTGGGGCGCGCAACCAGGCCGTCAACAATTCTATATCGCGGCGCAACTTTGTTCCATAATTCGATGACATTACTTAATGTAATGGCCGGAACTGTTATTCCCGATGGAGAAGGTATTTCCCACCCATCTAATATCCTGGCAATTGCTTGCTGAAGGGCGGGGGCGTCTGCGGCATTAGCAATCATTGTGCTTCCCGTGGCGCCTTCTGCCATGCTTTCCTGGGTGGACTTGCCCAGCTCCTCAACTGCGCGGGAAAGCTGATACACATCTTCTCTGGTTAAAGGGGCGCGCGGCACAGCGGGCTCTCCTGCCGCTGGGCTGGCGAAAGCCAGTAAAGCCGCGCGGCTGGTCTCGATAACTTTTCCTCTCACAGCAGTAAGTAATTCGGCGGCATTGGTTGCTGTCCAGCTGGTATCAGGTAAAGTGACTGGCGCGGGCGCAGTAGCTTCCAGGTAATTGCGTAAATCACAAAGCGTCTCCAAGTACTGCGGCGCGGAATCGCCCGCGGTCAAGAAGTGAAATGCAGATTGTATATCGTTAAACTGCCCTCTGTTTTCCTCGGTCAAATCGGTGATGCGTTGCTTGGCGATATCTGGGGTAAGAGCTCGTGTTTTTTCGGGTCTCGGCTTCGGCGCTGCCTCATCTTTTTGTAAAGTCGAAGAAGAGCTTCTATCTCTTTCTGCCTGCAAAGCTACCAGGACTCCCATCGACAAGCCCACAACCCAGCCCACCAAGGGTTCTGTGTGAATCTGCCACATTGCAAGCTGGGTTAATGCCCCGCTAACGCTGTCGGGCAGGCTGAAGTCCGCTAGCTCAAATTTCACGCCGGCCCATAGGCCAATGCCAGCATAAGTGACGCCACAAAGAAGAGCGAGCTCGGCCTTTAAAATTTGCCAACCGGTGCGGTTTTGCCGGGTGCGGGAATCAACCTCAGAATACAAGGCCCTTTCTGCGCTGGCTGAAACACAATATCCGGCGATTGACCCTAATATTCCCAGTCCTGCCAATGCCCAATTTGTGTGCTGGACAAATGAGTTAATACTGTCTGATAAGGTTGACGACCACTCTTTAGGTAAGCCAACTTCCCGCCATTGCTCGGGTAATATTCTTGATCCACGCAAAACATACATATAGGTAAGGCCGGAGGAAAGTGCGATTGCCGCTTGCATCCCGCGAAACCAGCGGCCGGGCCGTTGCATTTCTGCGGTCAATTTATCAATCTCGGCGACACCAGTGGCTATTTCAAGAGGAAGTGGTGGTGGTGATGCCGCTGGCGCCCGTGGAGGAGCTGGCGGTTCTACTGGTGGTTTAGGTGTGGGCGGATGCACATGCGAAGCTGGCCCGCGTGGATCATGCGCGGTCGATCTTTCTCTGGTGCCCGCTGGGGCGTTGCCTGCTTGCGGTGGTGGTGGTCGCATTCCCATTTTTTATTTTTTCCCTTTATTTTTTCTGGATTCCACGTCCCATACGTATCCCATATCAGGGAACTTCCATGTACCATCTATTTATCGTCTATCCCGTCAAAAAATTTCACAAAATTGCTATGTTTATTTTCGCTGTATGTTACAATTGCGGCGAGTAATTTAAAAAGGAGGCGTTTTTATGTCAATCCTTTGGTTAAAGCTTATTTTTTGCGCGGTGGTAATCCTTTATGCGGGTTCGCGCCTGACGCGCCTGGGAGATATTATTTCCGAAAGGAGCGGGATTGCCAAAATTTGGATTGGGGCGGTGATTTTGGCGGCAGTTACTTCACTGCCGGAGCTGGCAACCAATATCTGCGCCACCGCGGCTCTCCGCGCCCCCAACCTGGCGGTGGGCGATATCTTTGGATCTTGCCTGTTTAATATCCTGCTGATTGCGATTTTGGACCTCATTTATAATGCAAAGGGGAGGGGATCGATCCTGGGGACGGTGGAAATCGGCCATATTTTGGCTGCGGTGGTGGGGGTAATTTTGGCGGCGGTGGCGGCGTTGGGCATAGTGGTTGAGCATTGTTATCCGCCGGTAACCTTTTTTAACGTAGGTTTATATACGCTGGCAATTTTTGTCATATATATTATCGGCAGCCGGATTATCTTTGGTTTTGAGGAAAAACGCCAGGAGGCCTATTTGGAGCAAAAAGTGCGGACAATTGAAAAACACGAATACCGGCACCTTTCAACTTTTAGCGCCTATTCACGGTTTGTGATTTTTGCGCTGGTGGCGGTTTTGGCGGGCTCCTGGCTGCCCATTATCGGCAAGCAAATTGCCTATGCCACGGGGTGGGGGCAGACGTTTGTGGGAACGTTTTTCCTGGCGGCGGTCACGACCCTGCCGGAGGCGGTGGTGGCATTTTCGGCGCTTTCGATTGGCGCCATTGATATGGCGGTGGGGAATTTACTGGGAAGCAGTGTCTTTAACCTTTTGATTTTATTTGTGGCGGATATTTTTTATCGGCCGGCATCACTTTTTGCCGCCATTTCCATTGACCACGTAGTTACGGCCACAATGGTAATTATCATGACCGGGATTGCCGTGGTGGGGCTGGTTTACCGGGCCGAAAAGAGGAAATATCGACACATCAGCTGGGACGCCTTTGCCCTGATTGCCGTTTTTGCGCTGGCGGTTTTTTGGCTGTATAAACTGGGAACGGGAATATAGGACTTGTTCACGCAACGTTTCATTATTATCGTATTGCTGGTCATTTTTTCTGCCGCGCTTTTTTTAACCGGCATTTCCAAATCCGCATTATGGGAAGAAGACGAGGTTTGGTATGCGCAGGTTTCCCGCGAAATCAGCACTTCCGGCGACTTTGCCACTTTGACTTTTGGCGGAGAGCCGTTTTTCCATAAGCCGCCGCTGTTTTACTGGGCGGAAGCAATTTGCGGCAAAGCTTTTGGGTTCAGCGAAGTTTCGGTCCGGATGGTGTCGGTGGTTTCTGCCGTCCTGACCGTGGTGTTAACTTTTCTAATCGGCGAATTATTGTTTTCAACTGAAGTGGGGGCGCTGGCGGGCGTGATTTTGGCCACCAGCTTTCAGTATTTTATCCAGGCCAAGCTGGCTTACCTGGAGCCGTTGTTAGTGTTTTTTATGGCACTGGCAGTTTATTTTTTCATCAAAGGTTACTTTAAAGACAAGCCGGCATATTATATATGGTTTTACGTTGCGGCATCGCTGGCTACTTTGACCAAAGGGCCCATCGGCATCCTTTTGCCAGCGGGCGCGATTTTTTTGTTTTTGGCGCTCCAAAAAGAGTGGCGCCAAATTATCTGCGTGTTTTTTAATTGGGGGCTTTTGCTTTTTGCCGTCATCGTTCCTCCCTGGTATATCATTGAAACTCTAAAGTTTGGCCCGTCCTTTTTAATGGAAAACATTGGCTACCATCAAGTTACGCGGTTTGCCAAAGGCGCCGAAACCCATGCCGAGCCCTGGTATTATAATTTTGTTTCCCTGTTTTTGGGATTTTTGCCTTGGTCTACTTTTGTCCCGGCGGGGCTGCTTTTTGCCGCCCGCAGGATAAAACAAAAGCCAATTTTACTGCTGGTTTTGTGGGCGGGCGTAATTTTTGTGTTTTTTACCATTTCGGTTTCCAAGCTTCCCGGGTATCTTCTGCCGGTGTTTGTCCCGCTTTCGATTTTAGTGGCGGCGATGCTGGCGGCCTTTTGGAAGGAGGAGGATGGGGTGACGGGGCGGGGGATTTTTTCTTCTTTCTTGTTTTTGGTGTTGTTGCTGCTTTCTCTGGCGGCCATGTTTTTCTATGTGGTGGCGGCCAAAGGGCCGATGGTGACGGGAGGATTTGGCGTGGCAATCGGAAGTTTGCGGCCATTGGCTTATTTGCTGGGGGGTGGGGCGCTGGCGGGTTTGGCCGCTTTCCTACTGAAACCAAAAAAGGCCTA
>Ga0265292_1000791_pt1 | contig 35903 bp, 31 predicted proteins | sample Munlanlewell296A_FD_189080 | JGI IMG/M metagenome (GOLD analysis project Ga0265292, IMG submission 189080) | Leachate microbial communities from a municipal landfill in Southern Ontario, Canada - Leachate well 296A | ecosystem: Engineered > Solid waste > Landfill > Unclassified | place: Canada... | reverse complement strand
GCAATCGCCGAAATCGTTTGTTCCCCGCGATCACATGCCGCCACGATCCGTTCCCGTAAATCCATTGAATATTGTTTCATTCCCCTTTCATCGGACAAATGTACAATAATTCTTGAATTGCTCTAAAATATTCTTATGTTGAATATTCTTATGTTGAATATTTTTCTGTATTATTTCAACATAGTTTTCCCAACTAAAGTTCGAAACCCACTTTAAGCGGTGCAACTTCTTTTCGGGCGTATTTTCTTTTAGGGCACGTTCAACTTGAACGACAAATTTACCGGGAGTGTCAGCCAGATAAACAAAATCGGCATAACTTTCTACTACTTCAGGAATTGGAACTGAAACAACTGGTAAACCTAGTGCAAGATATTCTCTTAATTTAAGTGGGTGACTATAACGTATCCATTCATCAAGAAACCAGTTCATGATACCAACATCAAAACATTGCCCGTACTGAGGAATTTCTTCCAAGGGTTTGAAGCCAAGAAAATGAACATTTGAGAATTTCATTAATTCAGCCCAATCACCTCCGGTAATTCTACCGATTAAAACAATCGACCATTCAGGATGTCGCTTAGCACATTCAATTAAAATGGATTGATCATTCGAACCACTAAGGGTCCCAAAATACCCAATTATCGGGTGTGGCAAATTTTTTATATCATCAGGCGGTCCTTTTTCTATTTTGGTGTATTGTGATACTTGGACTGCATGGGGTAAATAAATAGCGTCGGGACGTTGTACCTGGACCTCTCGCCATAATTTACGACCACAACAAATAACAAGATCGCATTTATTGATTAAATCATGAGAGTTTCCTGCCATATTTTTTTTCGTCTCGGCTGATGCGTAACGTGATAATTCATATTTATCAGATAACTGATATACTTTGACGCCCAAAAAAAAATCCAGCGCAAAACGTGCGGCAGGAGTTTCAAACCAGATTAACGGATTATATACACGGATTAACTTTTCTATGCATTTAATTTGGAAAGAAATAATACTTTCATTCCAACCATTCCCACGCCCACCTCCCCGAGCCGGCCATGCAACGGGAGAAAATGTGTAAAATCCACTCCTAACACGCCTAAAAGGTCTTGAGTAGGACCGAAGCCGCCGGAATATTCTTTGCCATCCCCCGTGATTACGCAGGGTTGGAATTCCCACCGGCATCGGGTTAATCCAAAGTATTTTATAGCCCGCTTCCCAAAAAGCATGCATAATATATGTTGTACAACTCGGCGTAAATTGATGGTAATCACCTGGTGCAAAACAAACTACCCACTTGCAGAGCTTCTCTTTAGTCATAAACAAATATTCCTTCAGCTACGTGAGTAAGCAATAACATATGAATGTTTGCCGCTTTTGGGTAAAGGTATTTCCTTGACGTCCTCAAAATATATCTTTAGATCATCTTTACACATCTTTCTTAAAGAAGAAAGTATATGGTTTTTAGTAGATACGGAAGGTTGGTGGTTTACCCAAACAATTCTAATACATAGCTCGTTTTTGTTTTTCTGTTCAACCTGGTACTGGGAAATATTATTTGATTTTCCAATGGTTACCGAAAAATAATGAACATTCAGCCGAACTCCATTGGGTAATGTAATAATTTCGCTCACCCTGCCATCGATTCTTTCAAGAAGAGGAAGTCCTCTGCCACATGAACACTGTCTTGTAGTAAATACGGCGGCATCGCCCGTTTCATATCTTATCAAAGGCCACCCAAAATTATCGAGCGTGGTAACAATTATTCCGGTAGATTCTCCGGTATTCACTTTACCGGGTTCAGTGGGTTCTACAATCAGATTTTCAACATTAACGTGGTAACCTTTTTTCATTTCACATTCTGCTGCCACATGAGCGCCTTCCCCGCCTAAACCGTAATGATCCCATACGGGTACTCCCAGTGAATTCTCTATAAATTCACGTTCTGATTTTGTTAATAAACTTCCCGTACTGAGAACTGCCCTTAAATAATTACCGACGGGAATGGATTTAAAGGCACAGTAATCAGCAAGCATTCTTATCGTTGTTGTACAGCCGGCCAAGTATTTTATAGAGGGTAGTTTAAATAATTTTAAAATATGATTAAAAAGTTCTTCTTGATCCGCATTCTCAAAGATATAAAGATCATGATTTCGCAAAAAGAAATCTTGAATTTTTTTCTTGAGGCTTCGCCTCGCCATATTATAGACGTTGATGTATGGATCGCCTAATTTGTAACCTGCCATACCCCACATTCGATATTTGAGAGCCCAATGCCAACTGTCCTGCTCACGGGTTCGATAAAAAGTGGTCGGTTGACCGGTTGAGCCGCTGGTAGTCCCGATGACCAAGTCTTGGAACCGGGATCCTTTAGCAAGGAATTCCGACGGCTTCGACTTCAGTATCGATTTGGTCACGGTCGGCATTTCACGTAGTACATCAAGCGAAGTGAAATCTTCCGGCTTTAAATGTAAACGCATCATTTCCTGACGATAATATGGAACATTTTCATAGGCTTGTTTGATTAATCTCCGAAGCTTTTTTAGTTGATATTCTTTCAGTTGATCGGATTGCCACCATTGAGAATCCTCCAGAAAATTTATTTTTTTATGAATGTTTCGTTGATTTGCTATATTCATTAAAGGCCAAAGAGCATGATGGAATAATAACCCATAAAATTTACCCAACAAAGAATCGGAAGATATACAGTGTATTTTTTTCTTTTGGGGATTAGGTAGTGAAACTTCCTCAATGGGTGTATAAACAGACTCTACTGGCATTTTATTGCTCCTATGTATAGGTATTTATGCAATTACATTGAATTGAAGATAGATCTCTAGAGTTTCTAAATACCTTCTTCAAGTAAACGACTAATAATAAATTTTCTTTAGAATCAAACATAGATCATTTAATTCTTCTCTTAATTCCTGTCAACTTGAGTCACTGACATTTGCTTCAACGTCCTTCGTAAAATAAAATTCCACCATTTCGATGACATGTATAATGGAATATCTTGATTGATAAACTGCCGGAGAGTGGAAAGCAGTTCCGGTGAGGCGTGTGATCCGATCATTTTCCCATTTTTTATGTCATTAATCTTATCCAATTTTTTCGCCATTTCCTTTTTATCGAAGGCAACCGAGACACACCCGAGTTCGAGAAATCGCTTCGCCGTCGCCACCTGGTGATCGTTTCGGGTCTCCCCAAGCTCTCCCAGCCGTGGCATCACCAGGATCGGCTTACCTAATCCCAGGGCGGTGATGATCGATCCCATCCCGGCATGGGCCACCACCACGCTGGCCGCCTGTAATTTTTTCCGGAATTCCGGCGGATCAAGAAACCGGGTCCATTGAATGTGTTCCGGCCAAAATTCCGTCGATCCGATCTGGGCAAAAATATCGTTTTTTCCTCGTTTTCCGGCCCAATCGTCCACCGCCTGGACCATCCGATCAAACGGCATTTGTGCCCCTACGGTAACAAAAATCATGATCTAATCCTCCTCAAGTCGCTTCCTCAAACCCCAATTTGCTGGGAAATAATTCCAATCACATTCCCGTTATAGTGCGGCCCTTTTTCCTGAGCCAGGTGCGGCCACTGCGTGAGCCACAAATCCGCATACGGCCTGACCAACCGCCCCGACTTTGATAAATGTTCCACATTGGCGATACTGTCGATCCAGATCGTTTGCGCCCTGATCCACTTCCCGAATCGGATAGCGAAATACCCCGGTGCGGCCCCGGTGGAAATAACAACGTCCGGCCATTCCCGAAGAACAATCCATAACATCCGCAAGGCCATTTTGGCCATTTTGAATTTATGCCAACTGGTGGCGTCGTTGACACTGTAAAATTTGAAAGTGGGAACATCCACCTTATAAACCGGATTGACCGTTACAAACGTAAGACTATGCCCTTCCAAAGCAGGGATCATCCGCCGAAGTTGGACCCAATGGCCTCCGCCGGAAGAAACGGCAAGAATTTTTTTTGTTCTGCTACGCATACTCAACCCCCTCCAAGATGTAACTTTAAAAGCTCCTTTAATTCTCTGAACAGAAAAGACTCATCCAGATAAATATCAAATATAAAAAATGACTAAAAAGTTTATTATCGTCCCAAAAGCTGGGGATAGGAAATCGGCAGAAGGTTCCCTTGTAGAGGAGCCAGCTACCCAGGTAAATCCCCGGGGATGTTTACCCAAACTGAAACGGTGTCAGCGATTTGGCAGAGCAAGTGGACATCTTTGAAGTGGCTTCGTTGGCAAGATAAAACCATAGAGTCAGCCATTCCGATAAGCGTTGTTTTGGCAAGCACTTATAGGGCAAATTCTTTGAGGTGAACATGAAACGACCCATGAGAGTATTTTGGTCGATGGCGGACATCCAGTTCTTTGCCCGCTGGGAAGTTATGGAAAAGACCGTTGAGGGCTCGGACAAGCGCGATCCTCTTCTGGATAGCTGATAAGTAACAGACACATGGCTTCCCCAACCTTTGGGACGATACCAAAAGTTTGCTTTACTCTACACGATAAAAAGCTCAACGGAGAATATTTTGCCACTCTCCGCGATACTTCCAGATATTCCGCCACATGACATAATCGTTATGTTTACTGGGTTTTATTACTTGCAAAAGTGCAAAAATAACCATGCGAATAAACACCTTACCATCCAACATAAAAACTCCTAATTGAGCCGATACTTTATTCCAATGGTTTTTAAATAAAAGAGCCTTCGCTTTAAATAAACGTATTTTCTTTTCTGATCTGATCTTTCCCGAAGCTCCGCCATAGTGGACAATGGTAGCATTAGGATTGATCATACATTTAATTTCTTTTTTTCCGGCTCGAAGGCATAGATCTGTTTCTTCCCCATACATGAAGAAATCCGGGTTGAATCCTCCCAAATTGTCCCATATTTCTTTTTTGATTAAAAAAAAGCATCCACTGACAATATCAACCTCATGAGGAATATCTACACCACGACTTCCAATATTTTCCGGATCAAAAATAGGTGAACTTTTAAAAATTGCCGACAATCCAATCCCACTACAAAAAGTACTCCAAAGGGTTGGTTTGTTCCAGCAGAATGTAGGGTTTAATTTTCCATCCTTGAAAAAAGTCCGGCCCCCGAATATCCCTGCTTCCGGATGTTCTTTAGCAAAGAAATAAAGTTTTTGAATTGCTCCATCAAGAATGACGGTATCCGGGTTAAGTAAAAGAAGCCATTCCCCTTTCGCGTGTTTCGCGGCTAAATTATTGGCTGGACCAAAGCCGATGTTTTTATCCAGGCGGATAAGATGGACTTGAGGAAAATGCTTTGATATAGCTTCCGCAGATACATCCTGTGAGGCATTATCAACGACAATAACTTCCATAGGAAGACCATTCGTTTGCTCATAAAGCGACTGCAAACAGCCTAATGTTAATCTTTGGGTATTGAAACTGACTACAATAAGAGTTAAATCTATCGTTTCTATCTTCATGCCATTTAAAGCCTTTGCATTAAGAATATGTAGAATGTGCTTGGATAATTTTTTTATTCAAATAATATTTCTCATAAGCTTTTACTGGTACCGCGGATTGATTCAATGGCGAAAGGCTTCCTACAATGGCTAACGTTAAATACCATACTACAATGATTTGACCAAAATAAGAAACTCCTATGAAATTCATGCAATGAATAAATAATGATATCCCTAAGGCCCATGACATAATTAAAGTTTGCTTATTTGAAGCATTTTTCCATAACTGCCCTATTCGTTGAAAGGCCAAAACGATTACATAGATAAATAAAATTAGAGTAATAAGTCCCCCCCGTATACCCTCTAAAATATATTGATTAGTGACATCCTGAAGCCCCCAGCCCCAATGCGATGTGTTTATTGTACCCAACAAAAACCATTCTTTAAAATTATTTATTGCCTCATTAATTAAATGATAACGGTGCCACCCGGTTGATCCTGAAACTGCGGTAACTCTTGCAATTAGATGCCAAACCGGTGCTTGCATGATTATGTGTAAAGTAATCATAGTTAAAACTAAACCCCATCGGATAATTCTCATTTGATACCGAAAATAGAACAAGCAACCCCCTATAACACCAAAGTTAACGGCCATTACTGGTGTACTGGACGAACAACATATAACAATAATCATGGAATTAAATAAACCTATAAAAGCCCACTTTTTTTCTTTTAGATTATTCCACCAGCAGGTAGCGATTAAAGGCATAAGAGAAGCCCAGAAGCAACCGGCTAAAATGCATACTGTAAAAGGTCCTTGGCAACGGAGACGTCCCTCGCGAACAATGGTAATTGAAGGAACACCTCCAAATATTGAAAATAAATTTCGTCGTGTAAAATGTTCGAATAAAAAGGCCACTGCAACAGGTATACTCAAAACAATTACACCTTTAGCTAAGTCCCTGAAATCATCATAATTCTTAATCAAACATCTAAAAAGAAAATACATCCCCAAGGCGTCAAATGAAAAACCTAAACGATTTACTAGAGCTGAGAATGTACCATTTTGAATTGTATAGACTAACGTTGCTGAACATGCCCAAAGAATAATGGCTAAATCTATTTTCTTAAAGACTAAGCATTTCCATTCATTTTTAAGTAAAACCCGAAAAAGGCCAAATATTACTAAAATTCTCAAAAAATTAAAATCGATAGAAAATATCACGATGCGCTGGGCAGACGATATGAAACAGGCCATAATAAGGAATGAAATTATTGCATATCGTCGCTGTAATGTTATAACCGATAAACCCAATATCACAAGTACTATTAAGCCAAAAGGGTTTATTGTCGTTTGCCCCATATATTCACGATTTGCCCCCGCCATCTGAACTATTTCATTCATAACAACTCTCTTTTATACCCTCAAAAATCTGCAACAAACCAAAAGGCGGAACGAATTGCGTCCGAGCAATAAAATATCTTTTTCCAATTAAGAGATTTTGTTGAAGTTATATTTCTGATTTCTCGTAATGACCAACCTATTCCTTGCTTTAATGTTAATGGAAAAGTTCGTTTTCTTTTATTTAAAATGTCTGCGGCTTTTTCTAAGGCAATAATTCTTTGGGCCACTTTTCTCGGCGATTCATTATGAGAATGATAGACAGAAATCTCCGCATCATATATAATTCGATATCCATTCAATATGGCCCATTTTGCCCATTCTCGGTCTTCTCTAGCCGGCAAAATTTGAAAAGGATGCCGTTCCCAAAGATCACGCCGGACACAAGAACCTACGTTACTAAAGGGTATGTCTAAATTATCAATGTCCAAAGAATAGCATTTTGAAATATTTTGGAACTGTTTTTCTATTCGATTTACCTCATACCATGGTGCATCTGGCCAAGGTACTTGTCGACAAAATACTCCCGCTATTTTCTCGTCCTCAAAATGAGAAATTAATCTTTTCAACCAGAAGTTTTGGCATGGTAAAATATGTGCCGAAATAATAATCAATAAATCACCAGAGCTATTTTCGATACCCAAGTTTAAAGCTTTTGAATAATTGAACTCATTTTTCGGAATACTAATCAACTTAACTGGAAATAATTTTACAATATTAGTTGTATTATCAGTTGACCCACTATCAATAACTATAAATTCATATTTACTCTGACTTTTTTCTGCCTGAAGCAAAAGAGTTTGCATCAAATTACTAATATATTTATCTTCATTGAAAGCTCTAATAATAAAACTTATATTATTGTGGTACATATTTTACTTACTGAACTTTATTGCATTTTCTATTTTTTTGACAAATTTTTTATAAATAACTCGCCATCCAGTGTAAAATTTTGCTTCAAAAGGATCATATAGCAAATTGTGAATTATCTTATCATGCAATGACTTATATTCATTGATATTTTTTATGGCTTTTGTTTGGTATCCAAAGGAATGCTTATATGCATAATTAAAAGACATCTTATGAATATTACAATACTTTGACCTAGGATCATCCATATGTTCTTGATATATTAAAGGAAAATAAAAACCGTTAATAAATCCACGTAAGGCAATTTTTAACCAATACTTAGTTGTTGATCTTCCTTGTATCGGCCCTATTTGGTTAAAAATTTTCCTTTTAAGTAATAATCCTGTCCCACAAGTCCATGGGTGTCGAAATATCTGATGGTTTCCAAAAGATTGGATCTTATGTTTGGCAAGTTCATAATTAAAATCTTCGGGAAAGAAATGCCAGCACGCAACTACTCCAAGTTTATCGATACCCTCATGAGCCTTTGCCAGCACCCGCGTCCATCCTGATGTTACCAAGCAATCATTATCGAGCTTTCCTACTAAATCCGCTTTTGAATGGGACCATATTTGATTAATCGCCGCCACTTGTCCAATGTTTGCTTTTGAAAAAATAATATTTGAAATTCGAGGATCTTTGACTTTATTTTTTAGATATTCAATGGTACCATCCGTAGAACCATTGTCCCAGATGGTCAAAGAAAATTTCTCTTGCGGATCTGCAAGGACAGACTTCAAGGCCAATTTAGTGTATTCCAGACGATTATAAGTGATAAAAACAAGATCAATTTTCATAGTAAATTCCTCACAAAATGAGGCAAATTCAATCTCGACAGCAACCTAATATCGCGTTTTCCAACCTTGCAACTTGCTTTTTAGTATCAAAGTGCTGCATCATTCGAGCACGCCCAGCCTTGCCCATGGCGACACGTAAATCTACGTCATTTGCTAATTTTTCCATAGCTTCTGCCATTCCATCTACATTTTTCTGATCAACTAAATAACCCGTTTGGCCCTCAACCACATGATCCATAATCCCACCGCAGCGTGTAGCCACAATCGGCAACTCCATGGCTGCAGCCTCCATAATTGATACAGAAGAACCTTCACGAATGGTTGAGTGTTGCAAAAATATATGTGCCTCAGCCAAATGCTGTTTAACAACAGGCGGTGGGCAGCTTCCAGAGAATGTTACTTTGTGGGCAATCTCCAATCGACAAACAAGATCCTTCAGTGTATTCATTTCCTCCCCATCGCCTACAATATTCAAATGGACGTCAGGCCTGACTTTAAAGACCTTCAAAAAAGCTTTTATTGTATAATCAATACCTTTTTGCTTATTAATCCGCGAGACCGTAACAAATCGAACAGTGCCATTAGGCCTCACGGCAGTGGGTTCGAATTGGGCGGTCGGTACACCGCAGGGAATGACATGAATGCAGGATTCTGGGATGTTATGATCGAGAAACCACTGTCGCTGGTGATTACTAACAACAACAATGGCGGCAAACTGTTTGACTTGATGAATAAGACTCCATCGATACCATTTGTTTGCTAAATTTGAAGAGATATCCATGCCATGAAAATGGGCAACGAGCGGTATCCCTAGGTCTTTTGCGACAGGCAAAATACGTAAGGCTGTTTGACCAAAATGGCATAAGATGACTTGTGGTTTTATATCTAATAAAAGCCGATGAATATAAGCTTTTTCTTTCCCTATTGATCCATAAAAATTTGCAGATGGCAAATTCCTGAATCGATAGAACCAACGCTTTAACAATGTACTATCTTCTGGTGCCGGTTTAAAAGGTAGTTGATTCACCACAATTCTACCAAGCGGATAATCGGATTGATTTATATAAGCCCAGGTGATTACATGGGCATCAAAAAGAGTCAATCCAACGATTTGTCGCCAAAGCCAAGCTTCACTCCTCTGGCCTAAAAAACGGGCCAAAACACATAGTTTAAGTTTATTACTAATTTCGGTAATTGTGTTCAGTTAAATAGCCTCCCAAAAAATTATTGACAAATAATATTATATATTATTATAACGTTAGGCAATGTTTTCATTCTTAGAGATAGGTTGGTTTCTATATCTTATTACTTTTGCAGGGTTACCGCCAACAATGGCCCAATCAGGTACATTTTTTGTTACAACCGCTCCCGCACCTAATATAACACCATTACCTATGTTCGTATTGCTCAATATTATACACCTCTGCCCAATCCATACATCATTTCCGATAACGACTGGTTCTGAAACCTTATGTCCTTGTTTATTCATTGGAATATCAATGCGATTATATTGATGGTCTTGTGTAAAAATTAACACCTCAGGCCCCATCATCACATTATTACCGATTTTTATCCGGCCTTGAAGCAAACAATTTACACCTATCCCCGAATTATCACCGATTTCAATCTCAGCGCCATCCCCAAAATTTGCACCTTTCTCAACATTGATATTTTTACCACATTTTTTGAAAATTCGGCTGCAGATAAAACGTCTTATTTTTCTTGCACGTAACCGATGACCCCAGCCAGGACCATTCGTCGCTGGCAAATAATATGCAAAATAATAATATAAAACCAGATATAATTTTCTCATTGCAAAATTCCTTTTAAGACGTCTCCCTTAAAAGTCGGAAATTGCGAGATGCACCCTCAGTTTCAAGCCCAAAACCTCGTTTTTAGCCCAGTAGTCGGACTTTTGAGGGAGGCGTCTTTTAAGACTTAATTTTTCACAAACATAAAAATAACATTTTTTACTCCAGTGTGCATATTATCTCTATCAGCTTTAATGGATGGTTTTAAATGAAAGCCATTTGCCTGCCTGCTGTTGAAACTCTATGAAGACTGGTAAACGAGATATTTGGCAGAGCAATATATATATTGTTCCCCCAATTAATATCTGACTAATCAGTAATATTAGTGGATTTTGAATTGACATATAGGTTATCGCATAAACTACCCCCCCCATCAGTAATGCGTTCATCAAATAAGGAAATATGTCTTTGATCTGTTCACTAATTGAATAGTCTAATAATCTTTTATTATAACATGAATTTATAAAATAACTGCCAATTGATATGATAACTTGTCCCGTAATCATGTTCATGATGCCCCATCGCCAAGTTACGGCAATATTGATAACAATTAACATTTTATTGATAATCTGCAACCACAAATACAGATCGGACCGACCCAAGGCCGACAAAATATATAAATTAGTGCCCTGTAAAGGATACATCAATCCTACTATGCATAACAGTTGCAAATAAGGAATGCAGGGCAGCCATTTCTCGGTCAGTAATACAATCACCAATGGACGAGCTACGCCAGCCAATCCAATCATCAAGGGAAAATTAATTAGCGATAAAGTGGTTAGCGCCTTTTTCATGCCTCGTTTGACTCGTTCAGGGTCATCCTGTATTGTGGAAAAGACCGGAAAGGTCACTCTGCTTATGACACGAGACAACGTTAGCGACGGTAATTTCTGCAAATTATCGGCCCGGGTAAAATAGCCAAGGTCCGCAGGTGAAAACACCTTGCCAATGACAATCAAATAAATATTTTCAAAAATCGCACTAACTAACCCTGAAGCAAACAGTTTGGAGCCAAAGCCAAACATATCCCGTAACGATTGCAGACTGAACAGCCAAGCCGGCCGCCAACTGGTTAATACCCATAGCAATGACGTTCCAATAACCGCGGCAGATAACTGTTGTACGGCCAGACTCCAGACACCAAAACCCCGATATGCCATATTCACCCCAATAATCCCCGATAAAAGGCTGGCGACCAACGACACTTTAGTCTGCGTCTTGAAATCAAGTGCCTTCCTTAATAAGACATTTTGAACCAAACTCAAGGCATTAATTACCAGAGTACTCGACATTAACCGCAGCAGTGGAGTTAGAATAGGCTGATTGTAAAAAATGGCCACCCATGGGGCAATGCCACACAAACAAACAGCCGCGATAATACTGACAAAAATATTGAAGTAAAAAATGGAATTAATATCTTTTTCAGTAACATTCTGCCTTTGAACCAATGCCGCCCCGAATCCGCTATCCATAAAAGCCTGTGCCACGGCTATAAAGATCGTGAGCATACCAATCAGGCCAAACTGCTCGGGCAGTAGTAGCCGGGCCAAGATGATTCCGACCACAAACTGCACACACCGCAGACCTATAGCCTCAATAAAAGTCCATGTTACAGCGTGGATTGCTTTTTTTTTCAAGTCAGAAGGCACAATATTACTTTGTTAGTCATTTTAGAATGCATGTTGAATCAAAACCAGAATTTGGAAGCAAAGAATCCACTTGTTTTACTACTTCTGTGGTAAATGTTTTTACCACCCCTTCCGTCCGTTCCATAAGGGATACATCGCTTCCCATGCTGCTGATCTGGACTTGGACTACATAAAAATTCGGGTCTTTCATGAGATTTGGCATTCGCCATTTTACTCCCCAGAAATCGGTCCAGTCGGTGGTGTATCGGCCCTGGAGGATGTAGTAGTTTAAGACCACAACGGCCTGGGGGTCTGGATCGTTTTTTCTGAAGTGGTGGATGCGGCAGTCTAGGGTTTTTCCGTCGGGAAGGGTGATTTTGTCTACTCGTTCTCCGGCTGGCTGCCAGCCGTTGGCTGGGAAGCAGACCTGCGGACGGTGGCTGATCATCCGAGCGGGGCGGGCGGCGTAGGCAACGTAGAGGGTAACGCTCTGGCCGGTGGCCTCGTCGGTGTAGCGGCGGTTCACGTAATCGTCGCAGCCGGCGACTTCGATCACCCGCTGGTCCATGGGGATATCCACGCCCTTCCATGTTCCGATCTGAAGCGGCAGGGTGGACAAAGGCTTGTCGAGTTTGACCGCGCGGGACTCCGGACCGTCGATCATCCGGTTAAGCCAGCGGTTGGCCACACCATCACCGACCAGGAGACCGAGGCAGATCAATCCAACCGCCAGGAATTTTTTATGGCCGGTATTCTTTGGCTCGATACAATTGTTTACTATATTATTGTTTGTCATTTTATTCTAATTTAGATATCGGTAATAAATTATGATCCATTGGCCGAAGAGTTATATTTTGGTCGCGCACAAGATTAAAAACCTATTCGCTTTTTTAACTCACCACTATCTCTTCGGTATCCCTCTGGACCTGCCTTTTCGTTTCGTTCTACTGGGTGCGGGTTATCTGCTCCTCCAGCGTAAGTTTTCCCGCGGGCGGTCCGCCGCGATCTGCATCACGGTTCTTTTGATCAAAGAAACTTTTGACCTTTTCGCCGTTCAAAGGTTTCCCTGGCCTAAACCACCGAACCTGGGCGACCTGGCCGATGTGGTTTCCGGCCTAGCTGGAATTGGGGTTGCCGAAATCATCCTCCGGCTCCGCCGCCGGTGGCCGTGAAGGTCGCGGGTCTAAAATCCGTCGCTGCGAGAGACCCGGAATTGTTCAATTTCGACCGGTTCAGCCTCGGTGTGGCCGTTGATACCGCCAGCGGCAGAATTTTCTCCTGTAACTGTCTGTCCGGAATAATCCACGACAGCGGTACGCTCCGGCGACCGCCTAGAGTTAGCAGGGTAGCCGTAAGAATTTTCAGGTCCATCCGGAACGACATGTGCCGAACGTAGAGCATGTCGTAATAAATCCACTGGTGAAAGTCGCCGGCCTCGCGTTCGTGGCGGCAGATTTGCCACAGGCCGGTGATGCCGGGTCGGACGGAAAGCCTGGCTTGCCGCCAGGGGACGCAGATTTGATTTTCGCGGAACGGTGACGGTCGGGGACCGATCAGGCTCATCTGTCCGAGCAATACGTTGATCAACTGCGGAAGCTCGTCAATATTGGTGGTTCTAATCCATCGTCCGATCCGTGTAATCCTCGGGTCATTGGGCAATTTGAACTGCGGACCGTCCACCTGGTTACGGGCATATAAAGCCCGCTGCTGAACGTGGGCGTCTTTTACCATTGTGCGAAACTTCAGGCATTTAAAAACTTTGCCGTCTTTACCTTCTCGTTCATGCCCGAACAAAACCGGTCCTTTGGAAGTCAGTCTGATCATAATGGCAACGGCGATCAACAGGGGTGACAGCAGTAAAAGGCCCGCCGCCGCAATAATGGCCTCCAGACCCCGCTTAACGGCAGGATACAGGGAAAAGCCGATACCCGGACTCGCCAACGGGGTAGAGAACGGGTGTTGTCCACCCCGGTCTATTGAAAATTCAGCCACGGACGACGTGTGAGAGTCCGATTCCTTCGAGCCGGTAAGAGGATACTGGCCTTGCCCGAAAATACATTGCCGTAAAACCGTATCACCGGGCACTACCGTCTGCGGCAAAACCAGGGTTTGCGCCACAACAGCGCCCTGAGTAATCCTGGACCCCGCGCCCAGCAGCGCAGGACCGATTATATCCGTGTCCTTTTCTATTATCACGTTATGCTGGATAACGACCGGCCCGATAATTCTGGCCGTCGGATGGATATCGCATTTATCACCGACCAGGACATGATCTTTAATCCTTCGATAATGAGATGGCAGGTTTTGGGAAACACCTTCACAAACAAGATGGTCGTTTAGTCCGAGCAGTTCCTGCGGCCGGGACAGATCAATTCCCGCGGTTTCAAGGGCGATATCCTGGCTGGAAATCCCCGCCGAGGCCAACCGTATTCGAAGGTCCATCAGCGAAGTCAAGGTATCCCCCCCCACCATCCTCATTAAAAACGCCGGAACCAGGGAACATACGATGGAGGAAACCCGGTGCCAGGTTACCCCGTGGTAGAACCTCTGGATTCGGCGAATACTTCCATCCGTCTCCATCAGAGCATATTCCCTCGTGCCGCCGACGGTACAGTCCATCGTGGCCAGATGCTTCACATTGAATGGATCACACTTTTTGTGCATCCATTTACTCAGGTCCGGTTCCCGCACAGGAAAATACCTGGCGTCGATAAAGAGCAAAAAATCAGAGCTTTCGTATCGTAACAGGAGCTGATCAATTTCCGAAAGGGGAAGGATCAGGTCCACTCTCGGATTCGCGTTCCGCACGGCCTGCCTGTAGGAATCATGTGCGTCAAAACCGGTTAAAATCACGAGTTTCTCGCTGGAGACCTTTAAAACGCAGGCATGAAGATAGTCCAGGAGTATGCCGGTCCCCAACGGCGTCAGAATCAGGGACGACGGAACGGACCCCGACCGTAAGAATGCCGGACACGTATCAAGTATGATTGGAAAGATGGCCACGATGCTAAACTTCTTTCTGATTGCCGTGGTTGCCGGTGATATACGAGTTACCGGGATAACCGCCGTAAGGATAAGCCCCGTACCGGCTATTTTGTTTGGAACCGATATAGACAAGCCCGAGGAGTTTACCGCCCGATGCGCCCAGGCAGGCCAGGGTCTTCACCACGTCTTCCCGCTGACAATGTTTTTCCCGCACCACAATGATCGTGCCATCCGCATGGCGGGAAAGGATTCTCGCGTCGGCCACCGGCAGGACCGGTGAACTGTCCAGCATGACCAGGTCATAATTTTTTCGCCATCGGCTCAAACAGGCCTTAAACGATCCGTTGGTGAGTAATTCCCTCGATCCATTTTGCGATATTCCCGTCGGAAGGACACTTAAACCCGCGGTTTCCGTCTCAACAATGGCTTCGGAATCGCCCACTTCACCCTTCAATACGGCAAAGAGCCCCGGTTCCTGCCTGACGTTAAAACGCCGGGATAGGCTGGGATTATAAATATCCCCATCAACCAGAAGGACCTTTTTGCCGGTCTGGGCCAAACTCCGAGCCAACATTATGGACAGGGTGGTTTTTCCCGCACCCTTGTCTGCGCTCGTCACGAGAATAACGTTGCCGTGCCCACCCTCGATCCGATGCAGCAGGCAAGTACGGACCATCCGTATGTTTTCGTTTTGATTCAGGAAATCATACGAGCCTGCCTCCTCCTCAGAAACTAGGGGCAACTCACCCAGAAACGGCATTCGAAGGGTATCGGGAAGCTCGTCCGTTCCGGCGATGGTCGGGTTCATACGAACCCTAAACCAGGCCGCACCCATCCCGACCGCCAGGGATCCGAACAGGACGGCGAAAGTAAAGGGAATCCGCTTGTCCTTGGCTGGTGCGGACGGAACAATCGCCGGCGCGATAATGGTAATCGAGCCTGGAACCTTTCCTTCCATTTCCTTCTCATCCAGCCGGGTTCGCACCTTATTAAAAATCTCCCTCCGGTGGTTGATATTTTCGTTTTCAGTGACCAGCATCTGGGCGCTGTTAAAGGTCTGAGCAAAGTCCTCTCTCTGCTTCTTGAGACTCGCGAACACAATATCCCTCCGATACTTAAGCACTCCAAGTTGATGCCCCAGGGAATCCACATCCACTGCCTTGCCCGTTCCATTATCCGCAAAGGCAAGAGTCTGACGCTTGTCCAATAACTGCTCACGAGCCTTGAGAGTTTCCTCCGCCATAAGTATCCGTTTCTGGAGTCCGCGCATTCGGGGATGTATTTCACCAAACTGCTGCCTGTCCACTTCCGCTTGGTTTTTCAACATCCTAAGTTCCCCATACAAGCTGCGCCATTCCAGATCATATCCGTATTTGGCCGTCGAGGTGTCGGAAAAATTCGCCGGTTTGGAAGTCTGCCGCATCATGCCGTCAAGTTTCTTCTGCTGCCACTGGAACACCGCTATGTCCTGGTCTATCGCGTCCAGCTTGGCTTGAGCCTCCTCCAAACGCATTCGCTTCTGTGTAAGAAGTTCGTCCGGAGAACCGGTCCCCAATTCCTTGCGGAGTCGGCTGGTGATTTTTTCCAGGCTTTCGATCTCCCTGGTCATCGAATCTATTTCTTCCGCGATTTTTCTGTATACAAAATCGTTCGTCTGGCTGGAATTTTCATAAGAAAATTTGATATATTCGTCCAGAATCGTGTTAAGGATAAGAGCGGCCTCATCGGGCTTACGGTAGATCATGTCAACCGTTATGATTTCCGATCCCTTCTCGGGCGTAACCACAAGATTTTTCTGCAGCCGTTCGATGGGCAACGCGGAACCGTCCCGAAACCATGCCGTCTTCTTCACTACGGACTGGTCGAGTACCCGTTGGAGCACTCTGGGGCTTAGGAGAATGGATGCTTGTGTATTCTTATAAGAATCATAAAGCGGAATAATACCGTTTTCTTCCGTAGTAAAGACCAGCTTGGGAATAATAGGCCGGACTTGTATTTTCGCCTCCGCCATAAACTTGGGCTCCACCAGGGTCCAGACCAGGATGACCGCGGGCACGGCTACCAGGATGAAGATGGCGGCGATCATCTTTTTATATTGGAGAATTCTTTTTATTATGGCCAGGCTGATCGGAGACGAGTTGTCGAATTCTCCTCCCTGATCCGGGGTCTCCTCGTAAGGCTGGACCGCGTCCACAGCCCCGATCGGCCTTACAAGAGCGCGCCTGTCACTTTTTGCTAATTCCGACCTTCCGGAAAACGAAGAAGAAACCGATTCTGTATCCAGAACTAACTCGGCGAAAGTTTGTTCCTGGGTCTCCTGGTCCTGATATGCCGTGTGATCCACTGGAATGTCGGAAAGGCCCGTCGGATCATGAAAAACAACTTTGATTGTTGAAAGATAAAATACGTCGCCATTATTCAGAACCCGCCATAGGATCGGCAGGTGGTTGAAAAATGTCTTATTACGAGAACCATAATCCTTGACCATCCACCGGCCTCTATCTATCCGTTTCATTTTCGCATGCCGACGTGAGATATTGTCATCATCGATACGTATGTCCACCCCGGGCATCCGCCCCACCACCACCCGGTGTTCGACCAGCTCGAAAATATCAATTCGCCCATCCGGCATGTAGACTTCAAGGTAGGGCAGGTCAAACTTTCTTCGTTCCGACATTAATATATACCTCTTTTTTTTTAAAGTGAAGTAGTGCCTACGGCCCGACCGGTCCTTGCCTGAGGAGGCCGAACACTGCCAAGGTAAAGACTCTCTGACTCCGATATACTCTTGACGGCCGTCCCTTCATGTTGACGGGAAATCCCGCTTAATTTGGACGCCAAACGGCTCATCAACGAAGCCCGCTCTCTTACGGTTGACTGATGAATTGCGCGGGTCAGGGTCGTTCTCGAAGGAACCGCGGCCCCGGTGGTCAGCAGGCATCCGTCGAGTCTGCAATGTTCTCCGATCACGCTTTGATCCCACAAAACACAGCGACCGACAATCGTCCCTTTTCCTATCTCGCATTGCGCCCCAATCACCGTCGGGCCGATTATCGTCGCCTCTCTGCCAATCCGGGTTCCTCGCCCGACCAGGACCGGACCGATAAACTTCACATCCGCGGAATACTGCGCGGTGCGGTGGATATATCCCTCGCCAATCCTGGAGTACTCCGGTAAATCCTCGTTCTGCTCCGATATCTGTTGAGCGACTTTTTCATTCGCCGCCAGGTATGACCAGGCATCGGTCACTCTCAGACAGGGCTCTTCCACCACATACCCCCTGACTCTGTGTCCGCAGTCATGAAGACGGGGGATCAGGACTTCCTTGATATCCTGGTAACCGGTTTCGCGAATGAAATCGAGCACTTGTCGCCCAAATACATAAATTCCGGTGGGCGTCAGGCACGTTTCGGGAGTATATTCACCCTTCTGAGGCTCCCGACTTAAGACGGCCGTCATCACCGCTCCGGAAGCCTTGTGTGCGGCAAGCAAATCAGCCATATCCAACTGGGGTATGGTAGAGGCGTCGGCAACCACGAACACCTCCGCATCGCTGCGGTTACCCGCGTCCCGAACACATCCCGCTGGTCCCCGAGGAACCCAGTCCTCGTAGTAATCCAGTTTCATGCCAAAAGGCGACCCGTCACCCAACCCCTTGCGCACCATTAGGGATGCGCTGTTGGCGCAAATCGTCGCTTCTTGAATTCCAGCTTCTCGAAACCATTCCATCACAAAGGAAATCAAAGGCCAGTGCCCGATGGGAACCAGAGAACGGGGCATAATGCCGTCAAATGAGAATTTGTCCCATCGATGAACCCCGGCGAGTATGATCCCTCTGACACTATTTCCCTGTGCCGATGACATTTAAGCAATTTCCCAAGTTGACTTCAAAAACAATAAACAACGACAAACTTATGCACACAGTTCGAGCAAATCGGCATCGATCTCCATTATGGCACCACGACCAAGAATGCTCACCTCGAGCACGACTCTCGCCCGTTTGTTTTGGCTGATAACCACTCCTTCCAAACCTTTAAGGCTTCCGGCCATGACACGACACCTCTGACCTATGGCAAGTTGCGGGAAAAGGTCCAGTTCCATCTTGGCCTGTAAAGCCTTTTCGATGAATTTTAACTCTTTTACCAATTTCTCCTGATCGACCACTTTTATCATCTGACAAAGGTGTTTTGACCTGGACCGATAACAATCGTCATCATTCCCGCACAAAAAAACATAGCTCGGAAACAGTGGCAAAACAAAATATCTTTTCTTGCCGCCCGATATTTTAATTCGTTCGACCATGGGTAAAAAATACCCGATTTTCTTTGTCGCCAGATTCCAGGCAAAGGCCTTCTCGCACCGCGATTTTGTGTGCGCAATCCACCAGGGACCAGATATCATCGACAGATTTTCCACCTCAGGAAAAAGAACGGGTGGATTTTCATTCAGTTTCAACATAAAAGGCAAATCTCCAACCTCTGCGCAAACCACGTCCCTTTCAGTGCACTGCCACCTAAAATAAAAAAACTAAACTTCGCACGCAGCTCTATATTTTATTTACCGCACAACGCATGAATAAGTTTTTTCAAAAACTCCTCTTACCCACCATAATGTGCCTAAAAAACCAAAGCAGAGCCATCCTTACTACAATCACCTCATTATGATTGTGGTGATAGATATAGCAGTGCCAATAACCATTTCCTTACATAGATGCTTTTTACCTTCTTCCCCACAAAGCATTTTTACGACTCCGACACATCAAAAGAAATTATACAATCTACCTACAATTTCTTTTGATCACTCAGAAAACCCGTCCCTGGATTAGCGATAGCAGCGATCCAAACCTCTCTCTCCATATATGTATGTTAACAAACCCGGAATTGGTTGTCAAGTCCATGGGGCCGAAAAAGTTTTAAAATACCTAACAAAATACAAGTATTGGTCCTATAATATTCAATGCTTTTTCGAGAAAACTTTTCCGCAAAATATGGGTATTTACTTCACTCACACAATCCTCGCAGGTGGCAAAATCGCCCGCTGAAACTACAAACTTTTCGTGTAACCGTTCACCGCCGACAGCATGGCAACTGCCAAAACAACATATACGATTTTCCCACCTTCTTTTCTCACCACGAACCTCCCACAATAAAAAAAGCCGACGTGGCTAGACACCCTAAGGTATTCGACCACGTCGGCTTACTCTTCAACAAGCCCCCCGGCATTCACCGGGTTGCTCTTCATCCAGTCATCCGACGACTGTATATAAATTCCGCTCGGAGCCAACCAAAGCTCCGTAGCACTCAACTACCCCTTATACCGCATTAAATGTGGAATGCAAGAAGAATCTCCTTTTTTCCTTTCTTTAGGCCTTATTGTCATTTATAATCACTGCAAACTGCCTGGTCTGTTCCGCATGGTACCCGTTCAGGCACCCCTTATAGGTGTGTTCTTCCGAGCACAAAAAAAGAGGACTGGATCGTTCGGTCAAGCCGGACGATGACAAAGGAGAGGGAATAATAATGGGATAGGACCGTGGTCTGAACGGTTACCAACTTTTTGCTTCTCATCCTGCAAAGTTGAAGAATTTATGCTACTGCTTTGTCACTTTCGCCGTTGATGGGAGGAACAGTCCGGGTTAAAATCAGATCATGAAAGACAAAAACGACATGCAATTAGTATTTGAAAAATCAATCGAAGATCAGTCGGCGGTAAATTTGCCGGACATTGATGTACCGCAAACCCCGGCCAGAGAGGCGATACCGAAGGAACTTTTAGCCGACGAGCCTCCGCCCCTGCCGGAACTTTCCGAACGGGAAATAACCCGCCATTTCACGCAATTAGCCCAACGGATGATGAGCGTGGACGCGAATTTCTACCCGCTCGGTTCCTGCACGATGAAATATAACCCGAAAATCAATGAATGGGCCGCCAACCTGGAGGGATTCGCCTCACTTCATCCTTATCAGCCGGAAGATGATCTTCAAGGCGCGATGGAACTTTTATACCATCTTCGCAAATTCCTGGAAGAAATCGCAGGCTTACCGGAAGTCTGTTTACAGCCGGCGGCGGGGGCACAAGGCGAAATGACTTCCATCAAAATTATTCACGCCTATTTTAAAGATCGCAATGACCCGCGTGACCATATCCTCATCCCCGATTCCGCGCATGGCACGAACCCGGCGAGCTGCGCCCTCTGCGGCCAGCAGGTGACGGTGGTCAAAAGCACCCCGCAAGGTCTGGTTGATATGAAGGATCTCGCTGAAAAGGTGAATGAAAAAGCCGCAGCCTTGATGATCACCAATCCGAATACGCTGGGACTGTTCGATAAAAACATCGTCCAGATCACCCGTATCCTGCACGATCATGGAGCGCAGCTTTATCTCGATGGAGCCAACATGAACGCGATTGTCGGCCAGGTCCGGCCGGGTGATTTCGGGGTAGACGTGATGCACTTCAATTTGCACAAAACTTTTTCCACACCGCACGGATGCGGAGGACCCGGCGCCGGACCCATCGCGGTGGCTGAACATTTAGCCCCTTATTTACCCATCCCACAGGTAAATTTAGCCGATGGGAAATTTTTCTGGGATTTCAATCGTCCAAAATCTATTGGAAAAGTCCGCACATTTTACGGCCAGTTCGCCGTACTGGTCCGTGCCTACACATATATTCGTTCGCTGGGACCACAAGGGTTGAAAAATATTTCTGATAAAGCGGTCCTGGCAGCAAATTATCTGGCCAAAGAATTACAAACCCATTACACCCTTCCCTACCCTTTGCCCTGCACGCACGAATTCGTCATCAGCGCGGATCGCCAAAAAGCCAAAGGAGTTCGGGCTCTGGATATCGCTAAACGGCTGATCGACTTTGGGATACACCCCCCCACCATGTATTTCCCGGCCATTGTTCCGGAATGTATTATGATCGAGCCGACTGAAACGGAAACCTTGGCCACCTTAAATTACTTCGTAGAGGTGATGAAAAAAATCGCCGATGAGGCCACAACCGAACCCGATATGGTCCAGCACGCACCATGTACAACGCCCGTACGTCGCGTGGATGAAGTCAAAGCCGCCCGCGAACCGAACCTTCGCTGGAAAAACGAAAAATATTAATTGGTTTTTTTGTTGACAGTTGGCCGATAATATACAGAATAGTAGCGTAGTTGTCCTGTCACATTTTTTGTTCATTTTTGGAGGTACTATTATGTTGAAGAAAGTTGGTTTGCTGTCAGTGGTCGGTATGGTTGCCTGCGTCGGTTGCAGCGCTGTGCAGTATGCCGCGATTACATCGGGCATCGTTAACACCGGAGTTATCGCTGGTGGATTGGGACTGGCCGCGGTGCTTCCCAATGCTATCGACGCCATTCGCGCCGCGTTGGGCATTTAACCGTAATGTAATCTTCTGATTCTTTCAGAGATATTTACATTCAATCGGAAATAGCAACTCACGGAAGGCTCATTGAGCTAGGAAGTGGGTTGTTTTTTTTATTCTCGCGATATGTGATTTGGAGTTTCATATTATGCTTAAAAAAATGGTCGCTACTTTGGCTGGAATAACAATCCTTACCGGCTGTAATCCTGTGAGCGTGTTTGCCTTGGCCAATGACATTACAGGGACAATCGTCAACAGCAGTCTTATAGTTGGAGGAGCGTCCCTGCTGGCCAACATCAATAACCTCACCCAAATGATCCAGGGACTAGTGGTCGGAGGCTAATCCAGCGGGAGGAACTTTTCCATTCGCTGAAATTTTCTTGAACCCAGGGACCAGGCGGGAAGTCCTTCCGGCCAAAGGGAAATACTCAGGCTGTTGACTTTTTGGGTTTTGTCAAACCCGGCGTTCAGGGCAAAATTCCATCCGGGCATTTTGCGAATGAGGGTCACATCGAGATTAGAATTTTTTCCGGCATCCAGATCGAATTCTTCCTCAAATCCAATGGTATATTTGGGATTAAGTTGATAGTTTCCCCCGATGGCCATCAGATTGGAATGAGTCAAACCGATGTACCGATGCCCGATGTACCAATTCGCTCGCGGAGTTCGCTCGAAATAAAGACCTAACCCGGAGGACCCCATGCGGCACTCGTCGGTATCGACAATGGCATCGTAGAGGATCGACGCAGTATCGGACAGCCGATAGTTGGTTTTTAGCGAAGCATAGTTGCTGGTGATGGAATTTTCAGGTCTGAAAGTAAAGGTTTCGCCACGTGTGCGGTTTCGGCCGTCGTAGTCCTCAGAATTATCGAAGAACCCGGCTTCCAGATCGAGAGTCAGCCAATCCACGGTCCGCCAATTTCCCGGTCCGCCGCGCTTGGTCTGGAAGCGATTTCGCCATCCGCCGCTAATGCCGTTGACGGCATCAATCGTCTCAATTCCTTCATCGAAGTGGGTCATTTCCGAGGAATCCATATTGGCGGCGGAACCCCAGAGAATAAAATCTTCTTTCATGATATGTTTGACGCGATGCAGATCCCAGAAACGGGATTCCACGTCGTCATAAGTCCGCCACTGATATAAACTGCCACGCACTCCTCCCTGACCATACCCTCGCTGCATACCGCCGCCGTCGGGACTATCGTCCCAGGCATCGCCCCGAACCATGCCAAACGGGACGAGATTCAGTTTTCCCAGCGTCAAAGGCACGTCCAACTCCTGACGAGTATCGGCCCTTGCCACCACATCCGTTTCCGAAAGATAGGGATATTTATAGTTATACCACCAGGGTAAGTCGCTTCCGGTCATGCGCCGGACGGCACCGACGTGGTTCTCACTAAACCAGGTCACCAGGCTGTCGCCTACCTGTTTTCCCAACACGTCGAAGGCGACATCGGGAAGTTTTTCCGTTTGATTCAGAAAATCATTGATCCGCCATTTTCCGAGGACGGAAAACACCGTGTCACCGAAAACCTTTTTCAGATAAAAGAGCGTTTCCTGCTCCTTGCCGTTCTCAAATTCGTCTCGGAAATATTCCTCGAGGAAATTCTGATCGGACAGATAACTTAATTCCAGTGTCAATTCCCAGCCCTGCGGCAGATATTGGCGATGCCGAACCAAAAATCGCCCGCGGTTGTTCTGCGGCGGTTCCAGGTCGTTGCGCATGCCCCCAAGATAATCTGTTCCGGTATCATGAATGTAATAACTTCGCAGTAATCCAAAATACGTATCGCGCTCATACTGGCCATCAACTCCCACCGCCGGCCCATGATTCCCGTAATAATCGAGCTTCAAGGTCGCATCCACTCCTTGCGGTTCCTGGAGTCCCAACAGCGGCAGCAAATACCAACGCGTTTTACCGCTTATGCCATAATCTTTGTCATACGAAAGGGCGAGACTTTTGATGGACGTTTCGCTTTGCTTGAAATCGCCTTGTGTATAGGGCCAATAGAGCAAAGGCACACCTTCCACGTTGAGTGTGGAATTATAAATTTTATATCGCCCTGCCACCAGTCCGACCTGCTGGCCGGTGGGAAGTTTTTCCGTCCGATCTTCAAAATAAACCTTGGTCGCGCCAACATAGTAGCTGGGGGTATAAAAGTCATTGGTGCTGATTTTGGGGTTCCTGGCTTCATAGGCGGTTTCCGATAATTGCCGAACTTCGGACGCCCGAATGTAAATGGGGACATCTCGCTCCATGGAAATCGTTTTGGCGACCACGTTGTAAAGCAAGGCTTTGCTTTCTTCGAAATCATAATAAACCCGGTCGGCTCGGATTTGACGATATCCTCGAGTAATGACCACATCTCCTTCAAGATAAGCCGCCGAAATGTAACGATTGGTCCGAGCTTGTTCGAGTGGAGTCTTTTCCTGCGCGATTTCTTCTTCCGTGGGAAGTTCTTTAAGTTTTTTCCGGGCTTCTTCCACGGTCATGCCGGCGGGCAGGTTTTTTTTATTTTTTTTCGGTTTCGCTCGTTCTTCGACCCTCAGGGCCTCGGATTTTAAGAACAGGACAGCGCTGGCGGCACGGATTTCCGTGGCTTCGCCTTCAGGTCCCGCCGATTGCAGGAGGTAAACACCCTCGGTCCCCATGAGGACAGGCTGACCCGCCAAGTTGGGTCCGACCATAAAATTTCCGCGAATAACGATGGGTCTTCGTTCCTGGAGTCCAGGCTCCTTTTTGGTTTTTCCATGAACGACGATTCTGTCCTCCCCGCCGGCTTCCACCGAGGCCCGGGTCCACAAGAGTTCTGCCCGGTGATAAATCTCCTGTCCGCTGCCGTCCCGGCGGGCAATGGACTCGCCGTCGAGTTCCACTCGTCCGGATGTAAAAACGGTGACGGACAAAATTTCATCCGAAGTAACACTACCCGCCGATTCGATCACCCTGGCTCCGCCTTCCATGAAGACATCCATCTGCTTGACTTTTTGGCCATTTCGTTCGACGATTTTAAGCCAGACGACGGCATCGCGGCTGGTGAGGGTTTCATGGGGCATGCGCAGAAGGAAATCGCCCAAAAGGACCATGGCCTGGGTCTTGTCGGGAAGGGTCCAGACGTATCCCAGTTTGGCGGAAATCTTTGCCGGTTCATATCCGCTGGACTCCGGGGAAAGCGGCTGTTCCAGTGCTTCATATTCGGCATCGAGAATTTGATCCACGGCTCCACCGAAAACGCCGGCGCAAGGAATGGAAAAAAGAAATATCCCGACCACAGCCAGAAATGATGTCGTATTTAAACAAGATTTTTTCACCTTCACTCCATGCTTGAATGTGCTCTTAACGTTCGCTTGATTATAATACACCCAAGCAATGGGTCAAGGAAAATGACTAAATCCTAAATCCTAATGTCTAATCAATGACTAATGTCTTAAAAAACGTGTATGCCGGATTCTTCGCTTAGTCATTAGACATTAGGATTTAGTCATTATGGACCTTATTCTTCCTCGATCATCTGATCGTAGAAGTTGACATAATCATCAGGTGTTTCGCCCGCTCGCATTTTGATGGCCGAGCGTGGGTGGCGGTTAAGCTGTCCGGTGATCATGTACGGAATGTTGTACCCCCATTCCATTTTTTGCTGGAAGGGAAGGAAAACCTTTTGGCAGCAATCGAGGACCGGGCGGAGTCGGAACTTGGGATTTTTCAGGAAACCGATCAAAAGCTCCAGGGGGCAATTTCCCGCTCCCCGTCCCATTCCGTTGATCGTGGCGTCAAGCCGGTTGGCTCCGATGATCAAAGCTTCAAGAGTATTGGCGTAGGCAAGCTGCTGATTATTATGGGCGTGAATTCCGACTTCTTTGCCTGTTCCCTCGACGGCGCGAAGGTAGGTCTTGATCAGGTAGCGTATCTGTTCAGAGTACAGGGCACCAAAACTATCGACGACAATAATCGCATCGACCGGTGTTTTGACAAGCACGTCAAGGGCGTCGGTCAGTTCATGGTCCCGGACTGAGGAAATAGCCATCAGATTTAACGTGGTTTCGTATCCCTTGTCATGCGCGTCTTTGATCATATCGACGGCGGTGGGAATTTGATGAATGTAAGTCGCCACGCGGATACAGTCGATCACGCTTTTGTCCTTGGCAAGAATATCCGTATGATAATCGGTGCGTTCCGCGTCGGCCATGACGCTGAGTTTCATGGGCGTCGGATTATCGCCGACGATCCGGCGAACGGCGTCTTCATCGCAATATTTCCAATCACCGCATTGATTGGGGGCGGCGATTTTCTTAGAGGACTTGTAGCCGATCTCCATATAATCCACACCGGCGGCCACACAGGTGTCATAGACGGCTTTGACGAACCCGTCTTCAAATTGATGATCGTTGATTAACCCGCCGTCACGGACGGTGCAATCGTGAATCTTGATTTCTGGTCTGAATGTTACCCACGAACCCTTCGCGTTATTGTCTTTTTCCGGTATCATTTTTTTCCCGTTCACAAACAGTTTTTCCTGTAAAGTATTTTTTAACAATCCGCACATACTAACATAACATAAAGAGGCCCCTGGGGTCAAGATGCAGGGAGAAAACTTTTGGAAAAGTAAAGGAAATACCAGGATATCCTGATAAAGTGAACCAGGCATTGGTGACCATTCCGCCGGTGATGTCCCAAGTCTTGCTGCCGAATTTTGTCCATGAACAAAAGTTTACTAACAACAACCAAAGTGTATAATGTGTCCCACGGCAAACCTAAAAAAATGAGAAAGGAATGACATGCAGTTACCACAACGCAAGGGCGAGGACCGATTTATTCCGGCAGGCCGATATCGACAACTGGAGGAATCGCTTCGTCGGAATCCGAAATTGGCCCAGGTGCAATCGCTGATTATTTCGGCGTTTGATCGCAGGACGCGCATGCTGCCGTTTGTGACGTTCGACTGGTATACGGTCCCATGCGGGCCGAGATCGATCGCAGGGGCGCTGGTCGAGGCGGGGATGGCCAAAACCCGTTGTTCGCTTCAGCTCTGGAATCCGCGCCTGCGGACGAGCGAAGCTCGGATGGAAGGTCGGACGATCGATATGCTGGGCGTGTCGAGCCTGCAGGTGCATTCGGCGGCTTCGTATCGGGTGGTGGAAGACGCCTGGCGGCTTGGGGACGCACGGCCGTTGATCCTGGCGGGGGGGCCGAAGGCGATTTATGAGCCGATGGATTTTTTCGGGCTGGGTCCGCAGGGGGATATGGGAGCGGACGTAGCGGTGACAGGCGAGGAGCCGGTGCTGTTGGAACTTCTGGCTGTACTGTCGGAGTTCGGGGCCGAGCCTGGCAAGATGCGTGCGGCGTTTGCCCGGGCGCGTCAGGCGGGGGCGTTGCGGGATATCCCTGGGCTGGTCTATGGCGAGGACGGGCGTTGTGACGGGAAGCATTTGATCTATACGGGTGCGCCGCGGCTGCTCAGGGACCTCGATGAGCTGCCGATGCCGATCCTGGGTTTTCGGACGATCGAGCCGGCGCACCACCGGACGACGCTGTCGAGTAAGGCCATGACAGCGGACGCGCTGGGCAAAAGACACGTCGTGGTGGCCATTTTGATCACGCGGGGATGCAAGTTCGATTGCCATTATTGCTCCGTTCCGGGGTACAACTATCACAGTTACCGTCGAAAGAGCGCGGGGCGGGTGGTGGAGGAGTTCGTCCAATGCTATCAGCAACTGCACTCGCGGTATTTTTTCGGGACGGACGATAATTTTTTCAATGATCGGCGGTACGCCCAGGAATTGCTGACGGCGATGGGTGGGGCGACGGTGGAGAACCGTCCGCTGGGTCGATATATAAAGTTCGCGACCGAAGCGACGGTGGCCGACGCTTACAAGTGCCGGGACCTGTTTCCGATCGCTCGGCATGGCCGGGCGGGGTTGTGGGCGCTCTGGATGGGAGTGGAGGATTTGTCGGGGGTGCTGGTGGACAAGGGCCAAGCCCCGACGATCACGCGGGAGGTGTTCGCGCGGATGCGGGAGAACGATATTTGTCCGGTAATCATGATGATGCACCATGACCGCCAGCCGTTGTATTCGCCGGGGAAATTGACGGGATTGATCGATCAGGTGAAGTATCTTCACCAGGCCGGGGCGCTGGGATTGCAGTGCACGCTGGCGAATCCGGCCATTGGGTCGCGCTGGGTCAACGAGACGTATCGCCAGGGCCTGGTTTACGGCCGGATCGGGGGCAAGAAAATCGAGGATGTGGAATGCGACGGGAATCATATCGCGGTGGCGGGGCGGGTGGATCCGTTGCGGATGCAATGGAACGTGCTGCGGGCGTATACGTCGTTTTATAATCCGTGGAACTTGATGATGGCGATGCGGCACAAGAAAGAGTTCATTCGAAACAAGTATGTGCTTTTTCAGTTGTGGGGAATGGTGGGGCTGGTTCGGACGGTGTGGCGTTTAAAGGGGTACCTCTGGCGGCTCTGGTGGGGTCCGATCGAGCGAGTCCGGGGCTGGCCCGAAAAGTACCGCCGAGCCGGGTCGCCGTTTGCGGAATTGATCGCGGGGGAAGAAGCCAAGGCGAGCGCGGTGGCACTTGGAACATCGAAGGCAGGCACCGGGCAGAGGGAAATGGAACCCAAGTCCGTGGTTTGACGGGGTAGGTGGACTCTGGAATTTTTGGGCCATCTGAAGGGAACAAAGTGGTCATGATAACCGCTTTGTTCCCGTCGAGGCAAGCAGTCCGATGGCGGCGAAAATGATCATCGACCCAACCACTACATTCCAGGTAGGAACTTCGGAAAGAAAGACAAAACCGAGGATGGCTGCCATCACCACTCGCGACAGTCCGGTAACGGAACCCGCGACGGCAGTCAGATGGCGAAAAGCGTGGGTGAGGGCAAACTGACCGATCACTCCGGTCAAGGCGCAGCCGATGAGAAGAATCCAGGTACGGGGGGTGTAGTAAGCGAAATTTTCTCCAAAGATTGCGGGAAACGACAGCAACGATCCCACTCCGAGCATGAAGAACAGGACCGTAACGGTTGGATTGTCCCTCCTGGCAAAACAAAGCATGAGGACGGCAAAGGCTCCCATAAAACCGCCCAGAAGACCGATCAGGTCTCCAATGTTTACATGCTGGAAATTCGGGTTGATGACCAGACAGATTCCGAACCCCGCCAGGGCGAGGATAAGCCAATCACGACGTTTGAGGTGTTCCGAGAGCATAATCGGGGAAAGGACGGCGACAAATATCGGGTAGGTCAAATTCAGAAGGTTGGCGTTGGTGATGGTAGTATAGTGGATGGCATAATAAAATAAGAATACCGCCAGCAGGTTGAACACTCCTCGCAACACCAGGACCAAAGGATTACGGTATTCGAATCGCGTCCGGAAGACGCCCATGTAAATTAAAACAATGACAAAACCAATGAAAAATCGAAAAAAAGTAATGTTCGACGCGCTGACATGCTGTTTTTGGGTAAACTTGGCCAGGAGTGTGCTCAGAGCAAAAAAGACGGCGGAAACGAGAATCTCACCGTGATAAAACCAGGCACCGCCATGTTGAATGTCTTGTCTATTCATCGCTGAGATAACGTTTCATTTAAAGTATGCAGGGCCAGCAAGACGTATTCACAGCGTGAGGGTCCGGATTCGGTGAGCCGTTCGGCGCATTCACGGAGGATGAGCACCGAAGGCTCGGAAAGTGATTCGGTGGGAATTTTTCTAACCAGGACGCTGAGCAAAGCGACGGCCTGGACCAATTCGTTTTGAGCAAACCTGGCGGCACAATCTCTGGTCAACGTGATAATCTCTCCATGAACTTTTTTCGCACCGGAAAACTCTTTTTCAAAATGGATAAGGGTTTGAGCCACGGCGGTTCCTAATTCCTTCCGCGTCGCCCGCCAAAGTTGAATGTAATACCCTTCGCGCCCGACGATCCTGGCAAGGGCAAGGGCCAATTCCGAAGCCAGGATCGGATCATGTATATTTTTCAAAAGCGCCAGCACATCCCCCGTAGATTCCCTGGCCCGAAGCATGCCCAGGGCAGCGGCGTATGCCAATCGCAATTTGTCGTTGGGCTCGGTTCGAAGTTTTTCCATAAAATTAGGAATACTGTCCTTGTCGCCCAGTTTCGCCAAAGCCCTGGTGCTGTGGGCTTGAAGTAAACTGAATTCTGAAAGCATGGTTTCCCGCAGGGGCAGGATGGCGCTTTTATCGCCCAATTTTCCCAAGGCCCAGGCGGCTGCTACACTCAGGTCCGGCTCATTTCCAACCAACACCAGGAGTAAGGCATCGATCAATTTCGGGTCGGCGGGCAACCGGGAAACGGAAACAATGGCTTCATAACGCACGCTGAAACTCGGGTCGCCCAGAGCTTCGATCAATTCGTTACCGCTGAGCGGATTTTTGGCGTCGCCCAATCGCTGCGTCAAAGACACCCGATCCGCCTCCTCCAAAGCCCAGCCGTAGCGAAGAAGCGATTCCAGCGCCATCAACGGATTTCCATGCAGAAACATTCCCACAAATTTTCGCACGGGCATGGCTCCGTCGGCCTGAACGATATTCATGGTCAACCAGGCCAGGATAAACAAAAAGAAACTTCCAACGAATAAAGGAGTGAAAGGATCGACCGTTAAAAAAAGAACTTTTCCACTGAACGAATGGCAATAGTCCAAAAGCCTTCCTGCCAATAACGGACCTGTCCCGCCGACCAGTCCGGCCCAGGCGTAGAAAACCGCCAGGTAGGCCGTTTTTTTCTCCTCCGGGACCGCGCTGACGAACAGATATCGCCCGAAACCGGTATTCCAACCCATCACACCCACTCCGGAAAAAAGGGCAATCAGGAATGCCAACGACGGGCTCCAGGCGAAATGTCTCGGAATAATAAACCAGAAAATCGGCAAAAACATCATTAAAAATAAGCCCGAAAGCATAATGGGCTTGCTGCCGTATCGGTCAGAGGCCCATCCCCAGAGGTAACAGGACAAAAGGACTCCCAGGAAACTACCGATATCCAGAAGCACCACTTTTCCCGAGGTCAACCCTACCTGTTCCTTCATAAACAAGGGAATAAAGGAAAACAAAGGTCCTGATCCCAGAAGCACCAGGGCTAATCCGATTAAAAGAAACCGGAAATTCCTGTCCTTCAGCGAAGCCATCATCCCCTTGAAATTGGCCACTTGGGCTTCAGCGGCCTGAATAGGCAAACCGCCCGGTGATTGAGCGTAACATCGGATGGAAACAATTCCGGCCACCGTCCCGGCCGCGATCAGGACCATATATCGTCCCAGACCCGTGTAATGACCGATCACATAACTGGCCACCAGCATAGCCGCGATGGAGATTATGGTCGCCACAATACTATTAACGGCTCCGAATTTTCCCCGGATATGATCGGGAATAAATTCCTGCTGCCAGGGATTATAGGCAATCTCACCGACGGCCCGGCAGAAGGCAAAAAATAAAACCGTTCCCGCCACCCACAAAAAAACTACATTGGTATTGTCATGGGGAAACACATAAATAACATACGGGGTAAGCAGCAGCATTCCCCCCGCCAGATTGCGCAGGCTCCAGAAGATCAAATATGTCCGCTTAAAACCAAACCGGGCGACTTTCGGAGCGATAAACAAGGCGATCAATCCGCACAGCGGCATGAGGGAAAGCAAAAAACCGATTCGTGTCTTGTCCAGATGCAGTTCGCTTAAAAACAAGACGAAGACGGAGCCAAAAAAAGTAAAAAAACAAAAAATAGCGTTCAGGGCGCTGCCCGCCACGTTCCAGCGAAGGCGGCGAATCTTTTCCAAATTGGTCAGTTCGGTATTCATATATTTCCAACGGTGACATCAAAACGTACCATTGTATGCTTTATTTTTATCTTATCAACCCCGCGTTATGCTCTTCTTGTTTTTCCCTTGCAATTTGTAGGGGCACGGCACGCCGTGCCCCTACTCAAGGTCGAGCGGACACAGAGAAAAACGCGCAATCTGAGAAATAATAGTAAACAAATTCCTTTGAACACTGTAATATTAGAATTATGAACGATAACGAACATCATAGCTTTATGTCCACCGTGGGCAAATTATTGTTGGCGTTCCTCGGGCCTATCTGGCTGCCGGTCTATTGGATTTGGCAGTTGCTGATCGGGCTGGTCGGGGTTTGCTATTATCTGGTCATCGAACGAACGCAGAATGTGCTTTCACCCGCCAGGGTGAACTCGCGGACCAGGATCAAAATTCAATGGTTCCTGGTACCGCTTTTGTTTATCGGCTTGGTTCCCGCTCTGGCGGTTCAATTGCTGGTTGCGGTTTGGCAATTGCTGATCTGGTGGCATCGGATTTTAGGGTCCTGGCAAACGGGATTTCAAACAACCATTCCCGCGATACTAGCCGGTGTGCTGACTGAAATCGTATTCCTGATCGTCTTTGTCGGCAGTCAATATCATCCTCTGCCTTTAAAACTTATCGGATTGGAATACAACGCATTGAACCCATACTGGTTTCGCGCGGAAGGAGACGATCCGATTCGCGTCCTGCTGGCCGGACCGATTCTGATTGGCCTTTTCTCGCTGGTCCTTAGTCCCACGATCCTCGCCCGCGTCTGGCCTGGGCTGCGAAAAATCGTGTTTGTTCCCGCCATGATCTTTTCCATGGCCGTCTTGTTTAATACCCTCAAATCGTTCGAACCTTCTGTTAATTTCCGCTGGGTTTATGTCGCAGGCGGGTTATTCGCACTGGTCCTCTTGTTATCGCTGATGGTCCTGTCGTGGCGAACACTGCACCGGTCCACCGCCCTTCGGCAGTTCGTCTGGTTTTCTGCCATCCGGTTACTGGAAAAGAAACGCATCGCCTTGTTCTCCCTGGCAGCGGTAACCTTGTGCACGGCCATGCTTTTGATCATTATTTCCGTCATGGGCGGTTTCGTGGAACAGGTCAAGGAAAAATCCCACGGTCTGATGGGCGATATCATCATCGAAGGCGATAAAGTCCGGGGGTTCCCCTATTATGAGGGATTTGAAAACGATGAAAATCGTCGATAGCGCCACCCCCGTTATCTATACCGCCGGTCTGCTGCGGGTGCAAAACCCCGATCGGACCAATACTGTACGAATCGAGGGAATCGATTTGGCGGGACATCTCGCGGTCACCAAATTCGGGAGCGGACTTCACCGGTATAACAAAAACCCCAAGTCCGTCACGCTCAGTAAGCCGGCGCAACCGCCTGACGAACCCGATGCGGAAAAACTTTATGGTTTGATCTACGGTTTGGATATCAGCGGATTTTCTTATCGCGATCCCGACGGGGTTTATCAGCGGTATATTCACAATTACACTTCCTGTATGATCAGCGTTATTCCGCTGACGATTTCGGGGAAAATTATGGACGCCGTCACTCCGGCTCGCACCCAGAAATTTTACATGGTTGATGACTCGCGAACCAAAGTGTATGACATCGACGCCAATTATGTGTATGTGGATTTCAATGTCCTTCAAAAAATGCTCTATATGGATGAGCAGCAAACCGACGACAACCGGACAATTCCCGCTCGGACGACGCAAATTCATATAAAGGTTAAACCGAGTGTGCCCATTAACGATCAGACGTTAAAAACCATTAGCACCGCATGGTTCGATTATTCCGACGGTCTCGACGACTCCGATAACTCGCTGCTGAAAAGCGTCGAGGTCAACCGCTGGGAGACGTACAACGCCCCCTTGATTTCCGCCGTCGAAAATGAAAAACGGCTGATGATCATGCTATTCGGCATCATCAGCATCGTCGCCGTCTTTTTGATCCTGGCCATCTTTTACATGATCGTCGTCGAAAAGACGCGGGATATCGGAATCTTAAAGAGCATCGGGGCCTCTGCCTACCAAATCGCCGCCATCTTTTTGGCCTACGGCGGAGTTATTGGGTTTATTGGTTCCATCCTGGGCACGATCCTGGGATATTATTTCGTCGAGCATATCAACGAATTTCAAAACTGGCTGATCAACGTCTTCGGCTGGAGGGTGTGGAACCGCGAAGTCTACGCCTTCGATGAAATTCCCAGCCGTGTCGAACCCTGGGATGTTACCATAATTATTATCGCCGCCATTGTGGCCTCGATCATCGGAGCACTGGTCCCCGCCATCCGAGCGGCAAGAATGAATCCCGTGGAAGCATTGCGTTATGAATAACAACATTCTCTTACAAGCGAACAATCTGCATAAGACGTATCAACTCGATATGGTCAGGGTTCCCGTTTTAAAGGGCGTGGACCTGCAGATTAAAAAAGGTGAATTTGTAACCATCGTTGGCGTATCGGGCAGCGGAAAAAGCACGTTGCTCCACATCCTCGGCGCTCTGGATCAGCCTGACCAGGGTTCAGTGACTTTTAATCAAACCGACGTCTTTACCGCCCCGGATACGTATCGCGACGACCTGCGAAACAAAGCCTTTGGGTTTGTTTTTCAATTTTATCATCTTTTGCCGGAACTGACCGTTCTGGAAAACGTCACCATGCCCGTCTTGATCGGCTCGACAGTCGGCAACTGGCTTGGCCAATCCCGCGTCGTAGAGGATCATGCCAAAGGAATACTCACACGACTCGGACTGGATCATAGAATATTTCATCTGCCCGGACAGCTCTCCGGCGGAGAGCGCCAGCGGGTCGCTATCGCCCGTGCCATCGTCAACGCCCCGGAAATTCTCCTGGCCGACGAACCGACGGGCAATCTCGATGCAGCCACCGGAAAGCAAATCTTTCAAATCCTACTCGAACTCAACCGCACCGGCCAAACCGTCATCATGGTTACACACGATACGGAATTAGCCCGACAAACCCATCGCATCGTCAAACTCCACGACGGAAAAATAGTGAATTGACGAAAATTCATTTTTTGAACTTCTTGACGGGTGGTTGAATAATTTCTATAATGTGTTCCAGTGATGTAATGAATTATCGTTCATCACGGTCAGCCGAAGTGGCGGAATTGGCAGACGCGCGGGATTCAAAATCCCGTCCTGGCAACAGGGTGTGGGTTCAATTCCCACCTTCGGCATTCTGTTTTTTTTACACAGAACTAACTCAAATTGACCGAATTTACACCGCGAGATGTTTTTTCAGGTGGCTATGTACGCGTCGTTACCCGGCCGATAATCCGGCCTTTGTCGGCATAATTCCAGAACCCTTGCCAGTTTTTGATGACTTCGATGACTTCGTTTCCGTAGTAGGTATACTACCTTCAATTCCCGAATAGACGCCCGATACCTTGGTTCCCAACGTGCTGATCGTTCCCAGTGACACGACGACAAACAGTGCCAACATCACGGCGTACTCCGTTGCTGTCGGTCCAGCTTCAGAAACTAAGAAACTTCGGATGCGCTTGTTCAGCGCCTTCAATCTAAAACTCCTTCTTAGAATAATTAAAATGCCTCCGTTTTTAACTTAAAATATAAAGGGGTGTAGTTTTCATTTTACGTAGTCCTTATGCAGAATCTTTGAGGCAAAGGTAATGCGACCAAAAGTTTTCCCATCGACCGGATTTGACCGCCGTCCGCAAACGGAGGATGTGATT
>Ga0265292_1000790_pt1 | contig 36102 bp, 43 predicted proteins | sample Munlanlewell296A_FD_189080 | JGI IMG/M metagenome (GOLD analysis project Ga0265292, IMG submission 189080) | Leachate microbial communities from a municipal landfill in Southern Ontario, Canada - Leachate well 296A | ecosystem: Engineered > Solid waste > Landfill > Unclassified | place: Canada... | reverse complement strand
ACACTAAATGTATGATTTAAATGTCCAGCTTCGCTATACGAAATAAGGTGTTCGAATGGACTGGATCAAGTGTTCGAGTGTGCCGGAATCCGCAGTTATCTGACAAAACATTAGAATTCCCACTGAAAAATACATTTTCATGTCCCCCCCTCACGGCCTTCAATTATAGCGTCTATGCGCAATGATATCACCGGACAGCTTTGAGAATTAACCGAACCGTGATAAAGTTTAAAATATGAAGATCAGGGAAATAAAGGCAAAAAGTATCCTGTCTAAGTCTCAGGTCTATGATTATGCTTTAAACCCTTATGTTGGCTGCGAGCATGCTTGCGTCTATTGCTATGCTAAATTTATGAAGAGGTTTACAGGTCACACGGAGAGCTGGGGGGAGTTTGTCGACGTAAAAATAAATGCCACTGAGCTTTTGGCCCATGAGGTGAAGAGAAAAAAGGTCGGGAGGGTATGGATAAGCGGCGTGTGCGATCCTTATCAACCTTTGGAACGAAAGTTCAAGCTCACAAAGAGATGTCTCGACATCCTCGTGGAAAACGGATGGCCTTTCACAGTTCAGACCAAATCCTCTCTTGTCCTGAGGGACATTGATACCCTTAAGAAATCAAAGGATGCCGAGGTCGGATTCACCATAACCACGGCGGATGAGAAGATGAGGAGTATATTTGAACCAGGGGCGCCACCATCGAAGAAGAGGATTGAGGCCCTGGCCAATCTTCACTCCGAAGGGATTAGAACCTTTGCCATGATAGCACCGATTCTTCCGGGCGCCGAGGAACTGGTTGGTGCGCTTAAGGGTAAGGTGGATTATGTGATCCTTGACAGACTGAACTATCATTATGCAGATTGGGTATACAAAAGATACGGGCTACAGTGGGCTATGGAAGACAGTTTCTTCTCGCAAAAGGGAAAGGAGTTGAATATGGCATTTGAAAGGGAAGGGATTCCCTGTCAGGTAGTATTTTAAAATTGCTTTTCACAATGCCTTATATTACTATTTCTGCAAAACTTCTTCTTTGTCGGCCTTTAGTATAAAATCAATATGGCTATCGCAATGTTCTATTTCAGAGCCATGTGTTAATGCGCAAGCTGCTATAATAAGATCAGCCGAAGGCACAGTCTGACCTGCCTGTCTGCATTTTTGGGCTAATTGTCTTGCTGTTTTCCATACTCCGGAAGTTGTCTCAAGACATAGTATTGCATCTTCAAGGTCTTTTAGACGCTTTTTTTCATATTCTCCTCTGGCGCCATTCCACAATTCTACCAGTACCATATCACATAAAGCAGCAGTTCCTTGAGTCATAAATTTTAAAACACGTTCACGTATTTCTTTTCTGCCGTTTGAGCGAAGAGCCTCGATCCAGCTTGAAGTGTCAATGAGGACTACTTTATTTTCTTCCACTTTCTGTCTTCCCGCATTTTTTCCAAATCGTCCTGAGTCATGAATTCTTTAAAAGTTCCAAGAATTTCTGCAAGTTCAGAGAGTCTCTTTCTTTTATTGAAATCTCTGATAGCCTGCAATACTGCATCACGTTTTGTCTTCGCTTTTGTATATTTTATGACTTCTTCCAAGTCCTTATTTGGAATATCAATTGTTGTTTTCATGATTCTAATATATACTTTATTATAATATTTTTCAAGCCGGTATATATTCTGAAAAATATACAATGGTGATAGTTATTACCGACAAAATGGTCAATAATTTACTCTTCGTCAAGCTTTTTTTATTATTCACAACATAAAGCATCTGTAATTACTGTAATGCCGGGGTCCAGTTATGAAAAAAGCGGTCCATTGCAGTGGTTTTACCTATCGGGAGGTGACCGTAGAAAATGGACAACTGTTTTTCTGCCACTGATTTTGGCTCTTTGTCAACAACTACCTTCCAGATTGCCGCAGCCAGCCCTGATCTGTCAGCTCCGGCCTGGCAATGTATTAATACGGGACGGGAGGCATTGTTGAAAATCTCTATAAGATTCCGGACAACTGCTTCATCAGGTTCACGGGATGACGACAATGGAATACTGTAATGCTGTATTTTATGCATTGAGCTGACCTCTTTTTCTTCGTTATACCAGAGCTCATCCGGATGCTCACCACGCAGATTTATGATGCTCTTAATGTTATATTTGTTTATGTAATATTCTAACTCATCCCTGTCAAGTTGAGCAGACCTGTATGCCTCACCAGGTGTAATTGGATGGAAATCCCCCTGCTCCTCCATGTAGAAAAAGTAACTCGCAGTTGAAAGAAGTAAAAATACGAAAGTCAGAACGGCAATCCTATATTTGGGTGTCATTAATCTTTTCATGATTTATTCTACTATAAATAAACATTATGAAGAAGTGATGAAGGAAATATAAAAACAGGTACAATATAAGTATCTATAGTTCAGGAGGGTGAGAATTTTGTGATTCAATGTCCAAGCTGAGCTTTTTGAGGAGTTCACTGTCATCTAAAGATATCTCGTTTCAGATTGTTCTTTTACGAAATCAATTCAAATTAGTTTCCACCCCCGGTTAAAGGATTCTCGTGGCAGAGCGTACAAGAAACTTGAGCGCCCTTTGGAACGGAAACGGTTCTGTTGTCGTCACCAAAGAGTGTCCGGTCAGCAGCCGCGCGGGAAAGAACAGTGCCCTCAAGTGCCAAGCCATGACAGGCTTCACAGGCCATGCCGCTGTGACCCCGATATCTTTTTATTATGCGGAGAATTTTGATTGCAGCCATTCGGGGAAATTGCACCACGGGATAGCGGTGTTATTATTGGGCATAGCGGTGGTTTTATTTACCCGACAGACAAGAAGACCTTCTTTTGATGCGTCATCGCCGGCGATAGCTTTAAACCGGTTCAGAGGTTCGAGATGCTTGAGCGTCGGCGTTGCGGTCAGTTTAATTTCAACCGGATAAAGCCTGCTTTTAATTTGAATGATCAGGTCAACCTCAAGCCCGTCATGTGACCGCCAGAAGAAAATATCAGGACGCCTGCCCCGCATGGCAAAGACCTTGACAGCCTCGCTTATAATCAGTCCCTCAAAAAGTTGGCCTCCCATGGGGCCGGAAAGAGCTGAATCCCCGTCAGGCTGCCGGGTCAACGAACAAACAAGTGCGGGATCAATATAATACATTTTCGGTGTTTTGATCAGACGCTTGCCATAGTTCCTGAAATAAGGCAGTAGAAAGAAGCACAGGAATGAAGCCTCCAGAACCCCCGCCCATGCTTTTATGGTCGGAAGTGATACGCCGATGTTTCTTGATAATGTAGCGGTATTAAACTCCCGGCTGTGGTTTGCGGAAGACAAACCGAGAAAGAGTTCGAATGTCCGCAGATCTTTTATATTCTGGAGCTGCCTGACATCTCGCTCCAGGTAAGTCTGTATGTATGAACGTACCCATAGATCCCTTTTCCCAGGATGTAAACTGGGGTCGGGATATCCGCCATTCCAGATAACCGTCTCAAGAGAGCTCTTTTGGGGCTGCTTCATTTCAAGGAGACTGAATGGGAAAAGCTCGAGTATCGCGATCCTACCTGCAAGGGATTCAGTTACATTCTTCATAAGATGAAACTGCTGTGAGCCGGTGAGAAGCCATTTTCCGTTTCTCGATCTGTGCCTGTCTATGCGTATTTTCAGATATGGCAGTATCTCAGGCACATACTGTATTTCATCAAGAATCACCTTTTGTTCTCCAAAGCGGTCAAGGAATCCATTGGGATCTTTAAGTGCAAATCCTCGCTCTATCGGATCGTCAAAACTGATATATGCCGCTTCATTGCCGGCTTCGTGGAGAAGGAAAGTAGTTTTACCGGACTGCCGTGGTCCCGTAACTAAAACTGACGGGAAGTTGGGTACGGCATGATTGAATTCAGCAGACAAAAGGCGCCGGATATACATATTGACAATTATAAAGTACAATATTATAATTGTCAATAACCAAATTCTTTTGGGCGGATGTACAATATAAGTTGAAAAATTAACGGGTGCGCCCAGGCTAAAATCAAGGTACGGAAAGGGCAAACGGGTCAAGTTGGTGACTATCATGCCGTGATGCGGATGAAGCGTTGATGGATGCAAAGCTCGCTGAAACAAAAGCGCGCGAGATAGAACGCGCAAAGGGCGAAGCAGCGGTTTTAACACACCAGAATGAGATGGCCAGGAAAGAAGCCGAGGCAAAGGCATTAGAACTTGAGAAAGCGCAAAAGGAAACCCAGGCCAAAAAGCTTGAAGCGGAAATGGCTCGTATGAAAATAGAAGAAGCCATGGCGCAGAGAAAGCAGTTGGAAAATGAACTCAGAGAATTGAAAGCAAAGCAGACCGATAGAGGAGTGGTCCTAACATTAGGAGATATACTATTTGAGACGGGGAAGGCTGCTTTAATGCCGGGCGCCAAGCGCACTATGAACATCATTGCGGATTTTTTAAAGAAGTATCCTAAGCGCAACATTTTAATTGAAGGTTTTACTGACAGCGTAGGCGGTGAAAAATACAATTTGAAACTTTCCCAGCAGAGGGCCCAGTCCGTACGCGCCGCTTTGACTATAAGGGGAATTGTCAGCGAAAGGATCGCTCTAAAGGGTTATGGCGAGCGTTTCCCTGTGGCAAGCAATAAAACAGAGGCCGGCAAACAACAAAACAGGCGTGTTGAAATAATTATTTTAGATGAAGGAGTAGTAGCGGGTAAAATGCTTCGTTAACAATTAGCGCGGCGTATTATTCAATAAAAATAACGGGCAGAGATTTAGCCGTCTCTGCCCGTTTAATTACTTAATTAGAGTTTAACAACATTGATTGCCTTAGGACCTTTCGGGCCCTTCTCGGTATCAAAGCTTACCTTGTCACCCTCGGCAAGGGTCTTAAACCCGTTGCCCTGGATCGATGTGTGGTGTACAAATAATTCAGTGCTGTCTTCGGCGGCTATAAAGCCGAAACCTTTGCTGTCGTTAAACCATTTCACAGTTCCTTGTGTCATTTCTTTTACCTCCTTCTCTCTAAACTCAAATCTCAGAAGAACCTAACAAAAAAAGGCCGCAAAGTCAAAAGTCTTTGGGGCCCCTTACGAACGCAAAAACCTCTAAAATTCTGTTTATATAATACCATGCCCTCTAACACTTCGTCAAGGGAATATAAATCCCGGTTGCATCCCTGATTTTTAGGTATATTTGTCAATGCCGATTTCATATAACGCTTCGAATTCCTTTACCTTCTTTTTAAGCTTTTCTTCGCTTTTACGCAAATCCTCTACGGTCTGTTTTCGTTCCGAGATGTCTAAAAGGGAGGCCACTCTCTTCCCGCCGTCCGGAAGCATATCGATGACTATAAAAATGTCCTTGATTTTTCCCTCTTTGTCAATGAACCAGGATTCATAACTCTTCGGGGCTGCATCAGGCTCTATACTCCTCAAACGGTGATATTCTTTCATACGCTCAAGTTCATTCTCCGTAACAAATTCGGTCCATTTCTTTTTCCCCTCCGTTTCTTCCTTTGAGTAGCCGGAGAGTTTTTCAGCCTCTTTGTTTGCCATAGAGATAGTCATATCTTCCTCGATAATTATAGTAGGTATTGCGATATGCTCAAAGATATTCCGGTATATTTCTTCCGGCTCATGCGGCGATTTTCTCGCCGCTGCAAGTTCCGATACGGTTTTTTCTAATTCCGCAATACGCAGCCGCATCGCGGCAAGTTCATTTACAAGCTGTTTTTTTGTTTTGCTTTCATCTTTCATGTTTATATATCCTTTTATCGGAAATTAATTTATTGCTTAAATTATATATTAAATCCCGAATAATTTGCCGGCAAAAACACATATGATTGCCGAAGGGGTTTTGATATAATTTTAATATGAATAAAGCTTCCGGCATCCGGAATTCCGGCTCATGCGGCGTCGGCTTTGTCTGCAATATAAACGGCGAGCAAAGCCGCCAGATCGTTCAATGGGGAATTGAGGCGGTCAAGAACCTTACCCACAGGGGAGCCGTCGGCTCTGACGGCAAGACCGGGGATGGGGCGGGTGTTCTTTTCCAACTGCCGAAGAAATTCTTTCTTAAAGAGATCGGGGAGTCGGGATATGAAATCTCTCACGTTGACAACCTTGCGGCAGGTTCTTTTTTCTTTCGCAAGAATAAAGAAAATGAAATAGAAGCCATCCTGAAAAAAAGGGGAATCAAGCCGATAGGCTGGAGGACCGTCCCCACAAACGATGATGCACTCGGGCAGTCCGCGCTCTCTGCAAAACCCGTCATTAAGCAGCTTCTTCTGGATATGGAAGGGATTGAAAAGGACAAAAGAGAGCTTTCGCTCTATCTTTCCAGAAGGGCGATTGAAAAAGCCTTTGGCGAAACATTATACATTTCTTCCTTATCTTCCAAAACTATCGTCTACAAGGGCATGCTTGTGGCGCCGTATCTTGACCGCTTTTATCCCGACCTGACAAGCGAAGGTTTTGAATCGGCCTTCTGTTTGTTCCACCAGCGATTTTCCACAAACACCTTTCCTGACTGGACATTGGCCCAGCCTTTCAGGATGCTTGCCCATAACGGAGAGATAAATACAATTCAGGGAAACAGGAACTGGATAAAATCAATCGGGCCCGACTTATGGCACGAGATATTCGGTGATGACAATGATCTCATTGAACAGGTCCTGTCCGATGAAGAGAGCGATTCGGCTTCTCTTGATAAAATTATCGAGCTCCTTGTGTTTTCCGGTTTCTCCCTTGAACATGCCGTAAATCTCTGCATACCTCCCGCATGGGAATGCTGTGAATTGCCCGACCGTCGGAAACGCAGAAATGCCGGGGCATTTTTTGAATACCAGTCTTTCCTCATGAAGCCCTGGGACGGCCCTGCGGCTATTGTCATGTCCGACGGTGATTCCGTAATCGCCCACCTTGACAGGAACGGCCTCAGACCCATGAGATACGCCATGACGGAAGAAGGCGTACTTATACTCGGCTCCGAGGCGGGAATGATCGATCTTGAGGGAAGGGTCATATCCAAAAAGGACAGGATGGTCCCGGGCGGCACACTTACCGTAGATCTTGTAAAAGGCGAGATACGGCATACGGAGGAGATTATTTGCGGCCTTGCAGACCGGAAACCTTACAGGGAATGGACGGACCGGTATCTTGTGGAATTACAGGGCAGGGGTAAAGATAATTCCCGGATACCTTCCGATCTCGTCGGAAAACAGAAGGCCTTCGGTTATACCTCTGAAGAGGTTGATTTCTCGCTAAAAGGTATGGCTATGAAGGCAAAGGAGCCTACATATTCAATGGGAGACGATACTCCTTTGCCGGCCCTTGCCGTAACGCCCCAGTTGCTTTTCAGATACTTTAAACAGCGGTTTTCACAGGTGACAAACCCGCCCATAGATTCCATACGGGAACGAATGGTTATGTCATTGAGGATGAACATCGGCTACAAGAAGAACTTCCTCAAGGAAACGCCTGCACATGCAAAAAGGCTCAGGCTTGAGTCCCCTGTTTTACTTGAAGCCGGTATGAACGAGATCGGGGACCAAAAGGTCTTTAAGACGATGAAGATCCCGATCACATTTCAAAAAGCGGCTTCGGACCGGCATCTTAAAGAAGCGGTATCAGAGTTGCAGTCAAAGGTCATAGATGCCGCGAGAAGAGGGACGGAAATCATTATCCTTTCGGACATGGACATCTCAAAAGAACGGCCCGCAATTCCGGGTCTTTTAGCCGCGGCTGCGTCTTTTAAGGCATTACAACAAGCGGGGATTGCCAACAGGGTAAGCCTTATAATGGAAACGGGAGAGGCCAGGGATTCTCATCATATGGCATGTCTCATAGGATACAATGTGTCGGCGGTTTATCCATATCTTGCTCTGCAGACGATAAGGCATATGTGCGACAAAGGCGAGATAGACGGCTCTTATGAGACGGCGGCTTTGAATTATAAAACCGCGCTTGAAGAAGGCCTTTACCGTGTAATCTCAAGAATGGGCATCTCTACTCTCAGCTCTTACTATGGTGCCCATTTGTTCGATACTATATGCCTCAACAATGATTTTGTAGAAGAATACTTCACCGGTACTCCGGTAACAATTGAAGCAGACGGTATGCAGGAGATAGAGCGGTCGCTCCTGTATCGGCATGCGGCAGGGTTCGATGTATCCGAGCCTTTCCTTGAGAATACGGGGACGATAAAATTCAGGAAAGGCGGGGAGCGGCACGCCTGGTCTCCGCCCAATATCGCAACCCTTCATAAGTTCCTCAGAGAAAAAGACGAAAAGGCATACAGAGATTTTTCGAAGTCATCCAATGAAGAGCCCATATTTATCAGGCATCTTATGAGCTATAAAAAAGGTGATCCGCTTCCGTTAAAGGAAGTGGAATCTGAAGAGCATATCCTTAGACGGTTTTTCTCAGGCGCAATGTCTATCGGGGCGCTTTCGCCTGAGGCCCATGAGACTATTGCCGAGGCGTGCAACAGACTCGGCATACGGAGCAATAGCGGAGAAGGCGGTGAGGACTCCGCAAGATACGGTACCATTAAAAACAGCGCTATAAAACAGATAGCCTCCGGCAGGTTCGGCGTGACGCCGGCGTATCTGGCTTCCGCCCGCGAGCTTGAGATAAAGATGGCCCAGGGCGCAAAGCCCGGGGAAGGAGGACACCTTCCTCCCGAGAAGGTGACGGAATATATTGCAAAGCTGCGGCACTGCAGTCCGGGCATGGTCCTCATATCTCCGCCGCCTCATCACGATATTTATTCCATAGAAGACCTCGCGCAGCTTATCAATGATTTGAAGGAAGCAAATCCGGATGCGAGGGTCTGTGTGAAACTTGTATCTGAAGCAGGCGTCGGGACTGTCGCAGCAGGGGTTGCCAAGGCTTATGCGGATATTGTTCAGATAAGCGGCTGTGACGGCGGCACCGGGGCCGCTTCGATCACCTCCATAAAAAATGCAGGCAATTACTGGGAGGCGGGGCTTGCAGAGACGCAGAAGGCGCTGGTGGAAAACGGCCTGAGAGACAGGATTACCGTACGTGTCGACGGCGGAATAAAGACGGGCCGGGATGTTATCATCGCAGCCCTTCTCGGGGCCGATGAATTCGGCTGCGGCAGCGCCGTGATGATTGCCGCAGGCTGCATCATGGCAAGGCAGTGCCACTCAAACACCTGCCCGACAGGGATTGCAACACAGGATGAACGGCTGAGGAAAAGGTTCAAAGGGAAGGCAGAGGACGTCATCCTTTATTTCAGGGCCGTTGCACGGGAGGTGAGAGAACTCCTTGCGGAGATGGGGTTCAGCAGCCTTGCGGAGATCATAGGCAGGACGGACCTGCTGACATGTGATGTGTCCGATAACCGTCCGGCGGCAAAGAAAATAAAACTTAATAGCCTTTGTCACTTTGAACCTGATAACCGTCCGCGAAGATCTATGAACGCAAGGAACGATAACCCTGCGCCCTCAATGAACGATATGCTTGTTAAGGATTTGCTCCCGTATATCGTGAAAGCCGAGTCCGTCGAAAGAGAATATGCAATCCGGAATATAGATAGAAGCGTGCCGGTGCGGCTCAATTTTCATATATCAAAAAAATACGGGGACAACGGTCTGCCGTCCGATAGTATCCGCCTGATTTTCAGAGGAACCGCCGGCCAGAGCTTCGGCGCTTTTAATCACAGGGGACTCTCCCTGACATTGATCGGCGAGGCAAACGACTATGTTGGCAAGGGAATGTACGGAGGAAGGATCGTTATCAGACCGGCGGGGATTTCCGAACCGCATCAAAATGTCATTGTCGGGAACACCGTGCTTTACGGCGCAACTGGCGGAGAATTCTATGCATCCGGCAAAGCCGGAGAACGTTTCGCAGTCCGGAACAGCGGCGCTATTGCCGTAATCGAGGGTACGGGGCAACACCTTTGCGAATATATGACCAGAGGAACGGTTGTGGTTTTAGGCGATGTGGGTTATAACGTAGGCGCCGGAATGTCCGGCGGCATCATTTATATATACGATGAGTCGGACACGCTTGTCAACAGGTTGAATCATTCCTATGTCCAGCCCCTTTTTCTCGCAGGCGGCGAGGAGCTGCAGGAACTGAAAGCGCTCCTGAAAAAACACTATGAATATACCGGCAGTCCGAGAGCTTTTGAGATATTGAACAATTTTGAAACGGCATCGCAGCGTTTCAAGAAAGTCGCGCCGGAATCGTCCGAATGATTAGTAACCGCAGTGTTCGGCCTGCGGCTGCGTAATCCTTCAGTTAGGGGTTTAATCCCCTCCTTTGCAAGGAGGGGAAGGGGTGGTTTTAATTATTTTTCAAAAACCCCTCCAACCTCCCCTTGCAAAGGGGAGGATTTCTCAACCCGTAACTGAAGGATTACGCGGCTGCCAGGAATTCAATAAAGAATCGCCTGATTTGGGTTATAATAAAATAATAAATGAAAAAATATATTATTTTGTTCCTTATTCTTTTGTCATTTTTATCCACGGCGGAAGCAGTCGGACCTTATCCGCTCTATAACCTGTCCGTCTCTTTTGATGTTGAGAAGAATCTCCTCAAGGGAACCGCGGTAATCACGCTGACGGAAGAGAGAGGGATGACGATAGCCCTCGGAGACCTTAAGGTTCTGTCTGTAAAGGTGAACAACCAGCCGGTTGCGCCGGATAGCAAAAACCATGTGCTTGAACTCAAAGGCAAAGGTTTGGCGGAAATCAATTATGAGGCGACCTTCGGTGACGGCTATGAAACAGGCGGTCTTGAAAATACGGGTGTTGTAACAAAGAATTTTATCGGCGGCAAAGGGATATCTCTCACCCGTATGTGGCATCCCTCGATTGCAGAAATGGCATTGTATAATCTAAAGGCTTTGATGCCTCAGGGATTCACTGCCGTTTCAGAAGCTGATGACGTTACCGTTTCAGAGACCGCAACCGGCAGGGAATTTTCCTTCTCCTTTCCTAATCCATTGAATGAGATAACCCTTGCAGCAGGCAAATATAACGAGTTTAAGGACTCCTTTAACGGCATCGGGATTTATGCCTATTTTTTCTCCGAAGACGCCGGGCTTGGAACAAAATACCTTGAGTATGCAAAGAAATATTTGCAGTTGTATGAAGGTCTTATTGCCCCCTATCCGTATAAACGTTTTTCCGTGGTGGAAAATTTCCTGCCTACGGGATATTCCATGCCTTCGTTTACGCTGCTCGGTCAGGATGTTGTGCGGCTTCCCTTTATAGCCGAGACGGCGTTGGGCCATGAGATATTGCATCAATGGTTCGGTAATAGTGTTTATGTGGATTTTAAAAAAGGGAACTGGTCTGAAGGTCTGACAGCCTATCTCTCGGACCATCTATATGAGGACCGGAAAGGTAACGGACGGCAGTATAGAAAGAATATCCTGACAGACTATGCAAATTATGTTCATGCAGAAAAAGAGTTTCCGCTAAAATATTTTATAAGCAGAACGGATTTTGCATCAAAGGCCATCGGCTACGGCAAGGGCGCGATGGTTTTCCATATGCTGAAAAAGCTTGTCGGCGATGAAGTATTTTTCAATGCCCTGAAAGGGATTGCCAAAGAACGACAGTTTCAGGAGACCTCATGGGATGATCTAAGGTCGATGTTTGAAAAGGAATCAGGCAGAAACCTCGAGGGCTTTTTCACCCAGTGGGTCAACAGGAAAGGGATGCCTTTGATTGAGATCGACGACCCGAAAGTTATTGTTTTAAAGGGAATCCCCACTGTCTCATTCCAGGTCATACAGAAGGATGAGCCTTATGCCCTTGACCTTTCATTGAGCATAACAACCGATAAGGGAGCATTGAATAAAAATATACATATAGATAAAGGGAAAGAAACAATCGAAATACCCTCGGACGGAAACCCGCTGGAGATGGTTATAGATGCGGATTATGATGTGATGAGAAGGATGTCGCAGGAAGAATCTCCGCCCGTCATCTCGGGACTGCTTGGCGAGAACAAGAGACTTATTGTCATTCCTGAAGAAAAGAAAGATACCTATGCTTCATTTATAGACGTCTTCAAAGGCGAAGGGTTTGCCGTAAAGGATGAAAGCGACATAACGGATGAGGATATTAAATCGTCTTCTCTGCTTGTATTAGGTCCCGACAGTCCGGTGCTTAAAAGGCTTTTTGGCATGTCGGGAAAACCCGGGCAGGGATTTTCTCTGGAAGTTAGGAAGAACCCTCTGAATATTTCAAGGGTTATTGCAATAGCGGACGCCGCTTCAAAAGACGAGGCCGATGCAGCCGTCAGGAAGATATTTCACTACGGGAAGTATTCCGCCCTGAGGTTTGAAAAGGGGAGGAATGTTGGGAAAAGCATTAAAGAAACCGAACAGGGAATGAGATTTGTCCTGAACGGTTCCGTGACGGGTATCCAGCCGAAAAAGGCCATGCATCTCGATGAGATCATTTCCCGGATATATAGGAAGCCGGTTATTTACATCGGAGAAAGACACGGGAATTACGAAGACCATAAGATCCAGCTTAAGGTCATCATGGGGCTGCATGAAAAAGGCAGGAAGTTTGCCGTCGGTATGGAGATGTTCCAGAGACCCTTTCAAAAGGCGATTAATGATTACCTTGCCGGAGCGATCAATGAAAAGCAGTTTTTAAAATCGACGGAATATTTTAAAAGATGGCAGTTCGATTACAACCTTTACAGGGAGATCATCGAATTTGCAAAGGCAAAGAATATACCCATTGTGGCCTTGAACCAATGGTCGGAAATTACAAAGAAAGTTGCCAAAGAGGGGCTTGACGGTCTTGATTTTCTTGAGAAGCGGGAAATCCCCGAAGGCATGGATATGGCTGACGAAGAATATAAAAGCCTTCTCAGTTCGGTCTTTAAATCGCACCGGCAGCTCCAGGGAGCGAATTTCGATCATTTTTACGAGTCGCAGCTGCTTTGGGACGAAACCATGGCCAACACTGCCGATGAGTTTCTGAAGAAAAACCCCGACCGCCAGATGGTAGTCCTTGCAGGGGTAGGCCATATCATGCACGGCTATGGTATCCCGAAGCGTCTATTCAGACTGAACGGCAAAGATTTTGTTACGCTCATACCTTCAATGGCAACTCCCGATGAGGACATAGCCGACTATGTGCTTTTCCCCGAACCGCTGCAAGCCCCTTCGGCGCTTAAGCTTGGAGTCGTCCTTAAAGAAGCGGAAGGCGGTTTAAGGATTGAGGAAATAATCCCCGGCAGCAGGATAAAGAATTCAGGAGTTAAAAAAGGCGACGTCCTTTTCTCGCTTGACGACTGGAAGGTGGAAACCATCGATGATGTGAAGATCTTTATGTTCGACAGGAAAGAGGGGGACACAATCAAAATAAAGGTCTACCGCAAGAAATTACTCTCAGGCTATCATACTATGGAATTTACCGCCACGTTGTAGAATATCGGTTGCATAAAATGAAAGACTGACATGATAAATCCCGAAAGCTTTCGGGATTAAACACGACAAAAGATAATCCGCATACACCTGACGGCAGTTTAAACCTAACCCGATTATCCATAATTTTTGTGATTGAACTGATGACAGAGTATTTGAGCTCATTCTCGGTCGTTCCTCCCTCCGAGGCTTTTGCCTCTTTATTTTATAAATTGTATTTGACTATCGGCAAAAAAAACCGCTCAAATACTCTATCATCAGTTGCTTTTGCCAATTTTATGAATAATCCGGTCTAAAGTGACTTTCAAATAGATGTATATCGACAGTGTTACTAAGGAGTTCATTAGAAAAGCCACACACCCTCACCCTTGCCCTCTCCCCTCAAGGGAGAGGGGACTTAAGAATCGCCCCTCCCTTGAGGGGAGGGGATAAAGGGGAGGGTGTTTAAATGTGGCTTTATTTATGAATTCCTTATAGAAAAGACTAATTACTTGAATATTTCCCCGGTCTCTTTATACCAAAGCAAAAGGTCCAGATGATCGAGGGGGATATGAATGCTTCCGGCAAATTCAGCCATCTTTTTTTCGATCTCCAGATACCTTTTATTGCTTAGAGATTCAGGTAATTCATCTATAACGCCGAGTGCATGGAGATTCCTGAGGATGTGTCTGTCGAGTATGGCGATTTTTTCTCCGAAACCGATATTACGCAGAAAATGGCCTGCTTCCTTATATCCGAGGCCGGTCAGATTTTTTACTAACCATTCCCGGCATTCATAAATATCGGGAAAACTCTTCAGGAGAGTTTTGATGGAAATCCTGCCGTCCTTCATGAACAGGGACCTTGCCCTGACAAGATATTCCGCCTTCTTGTTATGAAACCTGACGCTCTTTTTCAGTATAGGTTTGATCCTGTCGGCGTCGCCTTTCAGCAAGACGTCATCCTCATTCATTTGGCTTATAGCCTTCCAGCAGGACCTGGCCTTTGACTGCGGGGTGAGAAGACAGAAGGCCAATTCTCTGAAGATCTCTTCGTCATTGCTTTTACTCCAACACTGCCTGAATTCTTTTAAACGCTCAATGATCTCATCTTTCCTGGCGGCGTAAAGTTTTTGCAGGTCGTTTACAAGGGAGCTGTTTGATTTCATGATTTAGTTTAGCATACGGCGCCGGGGTGTTTCTGAGCGTGGAATAGAGTATACTTAATGTATCAATTATCGAAAGGATTTTTGCATGGATTTCAATGAATTCAATCACGGCAGCAATATTTACCGCCTTTCAGAGGAGCTGAATTTTCAGGAGAGGAAAATTATGGATTTCAGCACGCCTTCAAATCCTCTCGGCGTATCAAAAAAAATAAAGGCCGAACTGCGGAAACACCTGAAATATCTTAACGCCTATCCTGATCCTGAAGCAAGAAGGTTGAGAAAGCGGCTTGGGCAGTATCACGGCATAGACCCGGAATTGATACTCTGCGGAAACGGCAGCACCGGGGTACTGCATTCGCTAATTCGTACGCTGCAACCACGAAAAGTATTTGTCGTTGCGCCATCTGATCCCAAGTATAAAAAGGTATGCGAGAGTTGCGGGTTACAGGTTGCGGGTTATGAGTTAAAGAAAGAAGAGAACTTTGGGTTTGATGTTGACGGGTTTATTTCATCCTTCATCCCTCATCCTTCATCCATGATAGTCATCAATAATCCCGACTTTCTGACCGGGAGATTGTTGAAAAAGGAAGATGTAAAAAGGATTGCAGATGCCGCAAAGGAATCGAAATGTTATCTTGTTGTTGATGAAGCATTTATAGACTTCTGCCCTGATAATTCGGCAGTTAATGAAGTCAGCGGGAATCCTTATTTAATTGTGCTGAGAACGATGTCGTTTTTTTATGCCCTTGCCGGATTGAGGATAGGATACGGCGTATCCCATCAGGATATAGCCGATAAGATAAGGAGATGCGGGGAGTTGGGCATGGTAAACAGCCTTGCCCAGAGGGCCGCAGTTATAGCGCTGAAGGACGCTTTTTATGTAAAAGAGACGTTCAAAGTCGTACTACAGGAGAAAAAGTTCCTTGAGAAAGGCTTTAGGAAATTGGGGATTGATTTTTTCCCGTCTGAAATAAATTTCTATCTTGTGAAAATGGACAAGGCGGAAGAAGTATATCAGCGATTAAAGAGAAAAGGCTTGCTGCTCGGGGATTGCTCCAATATTCAGGGAATGGATAATACATACTTGAGAATAGCCTTGAAATCTCACAGGGAAAATGCGGTTTTGATCAGAGAGCTGACGGAGATTTTGCAGGGATAATTATTATTTGGAGATGAAGGCTTTATGCCGTTAAAGCAATGGTTGAGGAGCGCTAATTTCGCAATTGAGGGTATACTCCACGCTGCAAAGACGCAGCGTCATCTGCGGTATCATTTCTTCTGTGCTGCCGGCGCTTTATTGATCAGTTATATCCTCGGCGTTACAAAGACCGAGTTCCTCATCATCTCTCTCTCCGTTATTGCGGTGCTTTTAGCGGAGCTGTTCAATACAGCAATAGAAACGGTTGTCGACATTATCTCTCCCGATCACAGTGAAAAGGCGCGTATAGCCAAGGATGTTGCTGCCGGCGCCGTGCTGGTAACTTCCTTTGGTGTTGCCGTGATAGGGTATATAATACTGTTCCCTTATTTGAAAGATGTTTTCAGAGACGGGATCTATATCACAAAGCATTCCAGGGAGGAGATAGCCGGCATAGCATTTCTTCTTGTCATTATACTTGTAGTTATAACGAAGTCATATTTTGGCAAAGGACTACCTCTAAGAGGTGGTATGCCGAGCGGACATGCCGCCATTGCATTTTCAGCCTGGGTAGCCACGACATATCTGACTGAAAATTTTGTTGCCTCTCTGCTCTCTTTTGTCATTGCCGTCATCATCGCCCACAGCAGAATAGTAATCAGGGCCCATACCGTTTGGGAAGTGGTCCTCGGCGGTTTTATGGGAGCATTAGTGACCTTCCTGCTGTTTAGAATATTTTCCTGACAATATGATTTCCTTGAAACTCAAAGACGGGCAAGCAAAGGTCCTTACACTGATGGATTTATTTTCAGGGGCCGGCGGATTTACTTTAGGGTTTGCTCAGGTGGGTTTTGTTCCCGTATTCTCCGTCGAAATTGACAAAGACGCCGCCTCTACCTATGAAACGAATTTCGGCCCTCATTGCCGCAAGGATGATATTAACGACATCAAGACCTTCCCCGATGCGGACGTCATAATAGGAGGCCCTCCGTGTCAGGGTTTCAGCAATCTCGGTTCTCATATTCCGAACGATCCTCGGAATCAACTCTGGAGACACTACATCAGAGCATTGAAGGATGCCCGCCCGCTTGTCTTTGTAGTCGAAAACGTTCCACCTTTGCTTAAATCAGAGGAGGGACAGGAGCTTATTAGACAAGCCCGTAAGTTAGGTTATAGGGTTGAGGGCCGTGTTCTCAATTCGGCGGACTATGGAGTTCCGCAAATCCGCAAAAGGACGATCATTATCGGATCAAGAACGAGCGTCGTCAACTTCCCTGAACCTACGCATGCAGATCCGGGAAAGAGGGATAGTCTCACCCGTCACCGCCTTGACTGGACAACTGTACGGCAGGCGATAGGAGATTTGCCTTTGGAACCGACCAATACTTCATTACACCTTGGCAGAAACCCGACCCCTATGTCGCTTGAAAGATATCGTCATATACCGCCCGGCGGTAACAGATGGAATTTGCCTGTGGAATTAATGCCGGAGTGCTGGAAGAAGAAAACCAAAGGCGGGACCGACCTTTTCGGACGCCTCCACTGGGACGGACCTTGTGTGACGATCAGGACGGAGTTCTTTAAACCGGAGAAAGGACGTTATCTCCACCCCGAGGCCCACCGCCCTATAACTCACCGGGAAGCTGCCAGAATACAGGGCTTCCCTGATAATTTTGTTTTCAAAGGTTCGAAAACCGAAATAGCCAGGCAAATCGGCAATGCCATTCCCGTAAAACTTGCTCACGCCATTGCGAAAAGCGTTCTCGATATGATTTACGAAAGGGACATTAAATGAACCGACCCGCCGTATTTATAGCCTTCTATGGCTGACGTCTTTACTAAGGCTAAACGTTCCGAGGTTATGGCCTCCATCCGAGGAAAAGGAAACCGTTCTACCGAATGGAAACTGCGGGCAAGGCTTATCTCGGCCGGCATTTCGGGCTGGAGACTGCACGCCCCCGAAGTTCCCGGGAAGCCGGACTTTATTTTTCCGAAGGAAAAGATCGCTATTTTTCTCGACGGTTGTTTTTGGCACGGCTGTAAGAAATGCCGCTCTATCCCGGAGTCAAACCGCGATTTCTGGAAAAAGAAAATCGGGGGGAACAAAAAACGAGACAGGGAAGCCGGCCACAAACTCGGGAAAGCCGGCTGGCTTGTTCTCAGGTTTTGGGAACATCAAATAAAACGCGGACCGTCAAAATGCATGGATGCTATTCTTAAGGCGCTTGGAAAAGCTAAAGTTATTCATTGCATCCTTGGTGGATGAGGCGGAAGCTGGTGATGCTATCCGTAGACTAAGAAATCCCAGGCATTTTTTTCAGTAAGGAAAAATAGACTATTGTTCCTTTATCCACTTTGCCTTCAGCCCACACCCGCCCACCATGACGGTTGATAATACGCTGGACAATCGAAAGTCCGACCCCTGTTCCTTCAAATTCCCCTGCGCCGGGCAGACGATGGAACAGGGAAAACAATTTATGTGCAACATCGGGATCAAACCCAATACCGTTGTCCTTCACATAATAGACATTTTCATCACCTTCAACCCGGCACCCGACTTCAATCACTGATTTGTTCTTTGTTCCCGTGAATTTTATGGCATTCGAAAGAAGATTGATAAAAACCTGTTTGATCAATGCCATATCCCCGAATGAGGGAGGAAGGTCACTTATATCAACCACGATTCTTCTCCCATCTGACAGCGGTTTAAGCTCATCTATCGCGGATGCCGCAAGACTTTTCATGTCAATATTTTCTTCTTTCATCTGCTGCCGGCCTGCCCGTGAAAAAGCAAGCAGATCTTGAATCAGCCTTTCCATCTTTTGAGTATTTTTCAGTATAATGGCAAGCATTTCTTCGCGGCCGATACCAAGGTTGTCGGCATGGATTTTCAGTAGCCGTCGGACAAACCCTCCAATTACGATCAGCGGGGCCTTGAGATCGTGAGAAACAGTGTAATTGAAAGCATCCAGTTCCTTATTGGCTTCCACAAGTTCGGCGACTTTCCGGCTAAGCTCAATGTTGAGGTTCTGCACTTCTTTCTCAGCCAGCTTGCGGTCTTCTATTTCTTCTTTCAGCCGGTCGTTTATGACTGAGAGTTCTGCTGTGCGCTCCCGGACCCGATGCTCAAGTTCTTCACGGGACTTCTGTAAAGCCATCTGGGCATCTCTGCGTTCCGTGATCTCTCTGGAAATGCTGTCTATCATCTCATTAGTAACCTTCTTCAGGGATTCCATGAGTTCTATGTCTGAGCCGCCGCTTACCCTGGCATTCAGTTCGCCCCGTGATACTCTGTGCAATACATCAAAGTGTTCAGCTATCCCTATTGCAATACCATGAGACAGGTCAACGATTTCTCCGATTTCTTTTGCAGTCAGATTGACCATATGTTTTAATTTGCTTATCAATTCGATATCCGAGGACTCGGATATTCTTACCGTGGGATCACCTGCTGAAATTCTTTTCAAAGCCTCGAATACCTCGGACAGGCTTAAAGCCAGCTCCATGCTTATGCCTTCCAGTTCCCTGTCTTTGTTTTCAATGTCCGTCATGAACTTCCTGAACAGTTTATTGACAATGCCGACGACCTCTTTTCTTGCGGCCGCATCTATGTTCGCTTTAAACACTTCGCAATCAAGGCATGATGCTGTTTTACATGGTACCTGCTCATGATTCGCCTCCCGTTGATGCGACCCCGAAGTTATCCAGCACCTGTAATTCTTTGATTGGAAAGCCGGGCATTGTTCATTCTCACATTTAAAAACGTCCCGGCACTTCACTTTTTCTGATTTTGTCACCTTTTTGTCCGCCAAAATATCCTACCCCTCCGGCCTATCCTATCTTCTTTACGCGCCCAACTTCTCCGCTCTCAAGGCGGACTTTGATCCCGTGTGGATGTGCAGGCGAATTCGTTAAAATATTTTTGACGATTCCTTCCGTCAGTTTACCTGTATGCTGGTCTTTCTTCAAAACGATTGAAACACGTAATCCCGGTCTTATATCGGAGTGTTTAGTCCCATCCATAAATCATTCTCCTCTGATTTTAATTAAACGCGGTAAAAACTGATACATATTAACCTGCCGGCGCTTGATTCGGCGCCAATATATTTTTATGCTTCAACCGGGACCTCTTTTTGCTCTTTGCCTTCTGCTTCCGTATCTTCTCTATTTTTGTGTCACCGGAAGTTGATTGTCCTGATAATCCTTCTATCCTTTTCACCAGCTCTCTGCGGGCAAGGAAACGGTTGATGGACTGGCTCCGGTCCTTCATGCATTTCACTCCAATGCCGGTGGGGACATGTTTCAGGTAAACACAGGTTGAAGTCTTGTTTACATTCTGACCGCCGTGGCCTGAAGAACGGACAAACTTTTCCTCGATATCCTTCTCAAGGACGCCGAGTTCCTCCATCCGGTCTCTGAGCCATATGTTTTTATCTTCACTTACTGCAAAGGTTAGCACGGATTATCTCACGGCTTGAACCGAGGATAAAGTATTTGAGCTTTCTCCTCGGCGAATCCGCCTGAGGCGGACATTCTCGGTCGTTCCTCCCTCCGAGGCTTTTGCCTCTTTATTCTCACATACTGTATTTGACTATCGGCAAAAAAAACCGCTCAAATACTCTATCCTCGGTTGCCGTTGCAGAATTTATGAATAATCAGGGCTAAAAGCTTTTTCGTTCTCGAAAGCTTTCAGAACCTTTCAAATGTAATATCTGTTTTGTAACAATTATAATTATTGGGAGTCTGCTTACGGCAACGGGCCGAAGCTTATATTGTTGTTGGTTTCATCGGCTTCTGTAACAGTATTGCCGGCGTCAATCACTGCGATAATATATTTGCCCGCAGCACTGTTCCCGGCCTTGAAACTATAACTAATGGTTGTGTTTTTGCTTTTCCCGGATTTGATCTTTCCTGTAGATACCTTTTTTAGAAATGTATCACTGCTCTCAAAGTCGCTGTTGTCAGAGAGGTAGTATCCGACGAAGGAAGCTTTGGCTTCCTGCTGCCCGGCGTTCCGGACAAAGAGTTTTCCTTTGATTTTGCATTTAAAGCTTTTGCCGGAGTTGCGGCAGGTCTGTACGAGAGATGTCCATGTTCCGGTAAGGTCGGGTCCCGAGGAGAGGGAGGGCGTTGCTGAAGCTGTCACGCCGGTTGAGATATTGCCTGCGTTATCTTTTGCGCAAAGACGGTAATAGTAAGTCGTATTATTATCAAGCCCTTTATGGATATAGGCTTTGTTAGTGCCGGAATATGCCTGTGTGCCGTCGGAGCATGATACCGGGAACCCGCCGGTATTATAAACAAGTTTATAGCTTTTGATGCCGCTCTCCGCATCAGTGGACCCTGACCAGCTTAACGATACCTGATTGCTTCCAGGGACTGCGTGGAAGGTCCCGTCTACGGGCGGAGTCGTATCCTTTTCATAATGAAACCATACATAAGGTCCTTTTATATCTCCTGACGAAGTATGTGCTATGACGCGCCAGTAATATATATTCCCGTCTTCCATCTCCGGGGAAAGCATTGAAGGGGAAGACAAATTGCTTCCTATTTTACCGAGGGGTTCTATTACATCTTCTCCGAAAAATACGTCGTATCCCGTTATGTCGGTTAAAGGATACCAGGAGAACGAACCATTATCGTCAGTGATGATATCGCCGTTATCCGGAACTTGGTTATAAATGCCCGGCAGGAAGCTTGGAGGAGTTTTAATGAATACTATTTCGTACTTGCCTGTTCCGCTATGATTATCAGCTTCAACTATTACAGTGTATAAACCGGTTTTTCCGAGCACATGATCAATGCCGTAGATTCCGAGGTCCTCACTTTCCGCGGCTTCTCCGTCTGCCGGATAGAGCTTTATATACATAGCGCTCATATTGCCGGATTTTTTCAGCGCATAAATTTCGACAATGTCGCCTGTCTGTCCATAAAACTGGTAAGCATCGAGATCCGATACAGCATCTATAGTACCCGAGTATTTCATGCCGGGAATCATAGTGCCTCCGTCCAAATCCCCGGGAGCGGAGACCGGACCGGGAATCTTCAGGAATGTCAGCGAATAATTCCCTGTCCCGCTATGAGCGTTGGCTTCCACGGATAGCGTATACAAACCGGTTTTCTCAAGCTGATTATCGATGCCCGGACCCCCGGAATTCTGAGTTTCAATTAAACTGTCCTTATCATAAAGTTTTAAATACGCGCCTGACATGGAGCCGGAGGTCTTCATTGCACATATCACTACTCTGTCCCCGGCCTCTCCATAAAAAGACCAGTTGTAGGTTGAAGAGGCTGATTCAATAGTCCCGGTTATTGTCTCACCTGATCTGAGATGCAGGCTTTCAACGCCCAAGGCAACAGATAAAAAACAAAAGAAACAGATCATTGAAAGATAAAACGTTTTCATAATACCTCCATGCTTTCAAAAAATATCTCCTGTAATTTAACTGAAATGTAAAAGGCTGTCAAATAGAATGCTTCCGTGAGAGTACCCCTTCAGTTATGTGTTTAAAATCCTCCCCTTTGCAAGGGGAGGTTGGAGGGGTTTTGATGAGATAGAATAAAACCTCCCCTTACCCCTCCTTGCAAAGGAGGGGATTCTTTGAACACGGCTACCTATAACAGAATGATTACCCGTGGGGATACTTAAACTTTATTTTCTGAGGTATAATTGAATTCATGGAAGACATAATTAGAATATTGCCCAATACTTTTATCCCCCTCTTCGTTGCCACGAATATCTTCATGCTGCTGCCTATTTTCATTTCTTTGACAAGGGAAATGGCAAAACTGAAAAAGAAAGTCGTCATCAGGGATTCCATCCTGACCGCTATTATTGTGAGTTTTCTCTTTATAGCCCTTGGAGAGCTTATTTTCAGGATACTGGGAATAACTACGGATGATTTCAAGATAGCGGGAGGCATTGTGCTCCTTGTATTTGCGGTGCGCGACCTTGTGCACAGCGGCGAGGACCGGATGAAGCCGGATATCAAGGTCGGCGTGGTCCCTATAGGTGTTCCCCTGATCGTAGGGCCTGCCGTGCTTACGAATATTCTCCTGCTCGCAGACCACTATGGGGTTGTTCCTACACTTGTCGCGCTTGTGCTCAATCTTTTTATCGTCTGGATCACCCTGATTAATGCAGAGCGTATTATTAACGTCGTCGGCAAGGGAGGTATCATAGGTATAGCCAAGGTCATGGCGCTGCTGCTGGCGTCGATTGCGATCATGATGATACGGATAGGAGTGATGAATACAATAAGGCGATAACCGGGAACCAAATTACAATGACCGGAGAATTCTCACCCATTAGTCGTAAACATGAAAGACGGACATGACAAAAAACCTTTGAAATGCGACAAAAGATGATCCATATTCACCTGACGGCGCTTTAAACCTAAAGTGCCTTTTAGATAAATGCATATCGAACAGTGTTTATAGTACATTAAGGAGTCGCTTAAAAGCTTTTTTATTCCCGAAAGCTTTCGGGATCTTTCATGTTCGTTTATTATTTAATCGGTTTTTGTAATTTGATTATTGGTTATTCATGAAGGGAGGAATATATGCTTATCGGTATCATGTCCGACACGCACGATAATGTGCCGCTTACAAAAAAGGCAATTGATTTATTCAATAGTAAAAAAGTCGAGTTCGTAATCCATGCAGGGGACTACACGTCGCCGTTTACGCTCAAACTTTTTAAAGAACTGAAATGCAAATATGCCGGAATCTTCGGCAATAACGACGGCGACAAACTCCTGCTTCAGGACAGGGCGGAAGGAAATCTGCACAACCAGCCGTACATATTTAAACTCCACAATAAAAAGATTGTCGTCATCCATGAACATCAGGTCGCTGAAGCGCTTGCCGACAGCGGGCATTTTGACCTGGTCATATATGGGCACACGCACACGGCGGATGTTAGAAAGGTTGGGAAAGCATTGCTTGTCAATCCGGGTGAAGTCGGCACATGGCTTTACGGGAAATCAACCGTGGCATTGCTGGATTTAGAAAAGATGGAAGCGGAGATTGTGGAGTTGAAATCATAATGAGTTATTAAGGAGTTCATTAAAAAAGCCACACACCTTTACCCTTGCCCTCTCCCCTCAAGGGAGAGGGGACTTAAGAATTGCCCCTCCCTTGAGGGGAGGGGATAAAGGGGAGGGTGTTAAAATATCAAGTTTATACAAATACACTATTTGCTTCCTCCCCATTGAGGGGGGAGGGTTGGGAGAGGGTGAATCTTACACCGTTACCCCGTCAATCCTTGTCAGTCCAGCATCGATCGCCAGATTTATTGCCTCGGTATATTCTTTTGCTGTAATCCTCCTGTTCAACGGCGGGTGGTCGAATGCCTTGAAACACGGGTGGTACTGTTCCATAATATTGATATAAGTATTTGTGGATATCTCTTCAGCGATAAATTTTACAATCTTCGCCGTCCCCGCAATTCCTTCGGGCAACACAAGATGCCTGACAAGCAGTCCTCTCATGGCAATCCCTCTTTTATCGGTCAGAAGGTCCCCGACCTGCCTGTGCATTTCTTTTAGTGCAGCCCTTGCAACCTCGGGATAGTTTTCCGCCCCGGAATATATTTTTGCCCTGGCAGGGTCCGCATACTTAAAATCAGGCATATAAATATCGACAACACCTTCAAGTAGTTGTATCGCATGGAGTGATTCATAGCCCCCGCAATTGTAGACTATCGGCAATCTCAACCCTTTTTCAGAGGCAATCAACAAAGAGCGCAGCAGCATGGGCATCTGATGGGTCGGTGTGACGAAATTTATGTTATGACATCCATCGTTTTGCAGGGAAAGCATGATGTCAGCAAGCTTTTCAAATGACATCACGATCCCTTCTCCAATATGGCTTATTGAATAATTCTGGCAAAAGATGCAGCCGAGATTGCAGTTCCCCATAAAGATGGTACCGGATCCGAATTGTCCGACCAGAGGTTTTTCCTCGCCGAAGTGCGGACTATAACTTGAAATGAACGGCTTGTCCCCGGTTTTGCAAAAACCCTTTTCGCCTGCGGTACGGTCAACCTTGCACTCACGGGGACAAAGGGTGCATTCTCTGAGGATTTCCTCTGCCTCCCTAACTTTATCGGATAATGCTCCGGAAGGAAGCTGAAGATAGGCCGGAGTGAATGCATAATCGTCCATATTTTTAGTTTACTTTGAAAGGGGAAAATAGGGAAGGAGAGGTACGTGGCTTATTGAAGGGTTCAATTCGCATTTGCTATGGAGGACCGGACCGCAGAACCTCTTGAAAATCGGGCAATATATCCTCTTTTATCATAAATCCCTTGTTATACCAATTGCGTATATTCTGCTATTACCTATGTTTAAAGCATAGCTAAAAAATTGTTTTAAATGACAATTGAATTTTATCGAGATTTTCTGTGGTATACTTTTGTCAGATAAAACCAATTGGGTATAATCATTGTTCGGCAATGAAAATTGGAGGGCTGCAATATGAAATCATTTGACATCTATTCTAAGGCATACGGTGGTCAACAAGGAGAAAGCTTGTTTCATACGCCGCTTTTGCCAGCGCATAACAAAAAAAGCGCTGAAATATTCTACAACCGTGTCTCTGAAATAGCCAATTATATTTTCTCTTTTAATGATGATCGTATCCTCGTGATTCATGGTGCTTTGTTGATCGAATCATCAATTGATGATTTAATGGGAGAAATTATGATCAAATACAGTAATAAGGATTTTAATTTTTCAGCAAAAATAAAGCTGGCTAAAGCTTTTTCAATTATTCCTTCTCATCTTTTGGATTCCGCAGACAATATACGCCAAACTAGAAATGATTTTGCACATAAACTTGACCTAAAAGATTTATCCAAAGACCCAGGTAAGGTTAGCATTGCCAGACAACATGTAAAAAAAATGTTAAATGAAGATATTAATGGAATGTCCGACACTGAAGTTTTTCAGAATCTAATACTGAATACTGCAGCAGGCATACAAGTTTATAGGCCGGGGTTGCAGTTACTAAACGTAACAATTAGAAGTGCCGAATTTCTCCGACAATTGGAGGAGAAGGCTATTTACCTCGACAAGCTTGGTAAATGAAAATAGACAAATGCCGAACAAGCAAATCGACCCGACCAGAAATAGCATTGGTCGCTTTTCCCGTGAAGGCTGTTACCCTGGCTGGTCATTTAGATCGTTATGGGAATAAATATACAAAGTTAAAAATGTTATATTAAATTAGTTTCAAAAAAGGAGGCAGGCTATGCGTGTCATAGATATTCCAGAAATTGAGAAATTGAGCATACCGGAAAAGATTCTTCTGGTCGAAGATCTATGGGATAAAATATCTTTTGAAGAATCGGCTGTCCCTGTCCCTGAGAGCCACATGAGAGAATTGGACAGAAGGCTTGCAAGGCATAAGTCCGGTCCGGGAGAACTTTTATCTCTGGATGAGCTTCAGAAAAAAATAGAATCAAGGAAATGACTTATACCCTGAAGTTTCTTCCTGAAGTTGAAGAAGATGTCATCAACGGTTATGTTTGGTATGAAACAAAATCCAGAGGGCTCGGTGAAGATTTTCTTCGTATATTTTATGCATGTGCAAATGAACTTCTCTGGAATCCATTACTTTACCCCAAAGTTTATGAGGACTTTCGGCGGCGTTTACTCAGACGATTTCCGTACGCCATTTATTTTACGATAGAAAAAGACCGGATTACTGTGTTTGGCCTTTTTCATTGTGTGCGTAATCCGCAGACTGTAAATGAGACACTGCAAAATAGAGACAAATAGAGACACCATAACTAATCGCTCCGTAGGATGCGGCGATACGACCGCCGCACCTGTGACCTCTGGCGTTCTGTGTCCAAATGGAATAAGGGCATCGGGCAACAGCATAAGAGAATAAAGGCATTAACAGCTGATTAAAACCAATACAGGGCAACGAAAATTAAAGATATGAAAGGCCACATAACCTTCAATACAAATGGAGGATTGCACAATGGAATATCGCATCCTGCTTGCTTACAATTCAGCAGACCTTGAAAAACAAGTAAACGATCTTCTCAACCAAGGTTGGAGACCGCAAGGTGGTTTATGCCTAACAAGTGGTAATTATTATGTTCAAGCAATGATAAAAGATTGATACTAAAGAAAATTGAGAGGCAAATTTAATAAAGCAAAATTTAACTTCCTTGGTCTCTGGCCTTCGGGGGAGATGGGGCATATGACACAAAGGCATCCTGATGTCACAGCACAGCCAGTTGTATCTGCAAGCGCAACCTTGCAGGTGTCCGTCGGCATTAAATTCAATTCGGAGGTGCATATGAACATACAGGAAAACAATAACATGATGAACAAAACGGTATCCAAGATCAAATCTTTGCTTATTACTGTGCTGTGCATCAGTTGCCTGTCGTCTGTCCCGTTGACCAGAGACCAAGGAAACCTAAATTCAATTTGACAAATAACAAATACGGGAACAAAAATGAAAGCCCACAGAACAATTTGCTCCAGGCGACGCGGGATTAACCGTTTTTCTTTTTCAGTCATGGCCTCTATCTCCCGAGCCCTTGAGCATGGTCGTTATCTGTATAAATAAAGGGGGAGAGAATTTATGAAACAATTCGGAATTGTATTGCTGCTTCTTGGCGTGTTATGGCTTCTCTTTGCATTCAATATGGATACTACCGTAAGCACAGGGGCACAATCTTTCGGAGGTATCGAAATCCAAAGCATGAGAGTTAACAACCTCGGCAAAATGGATGAGAGAAGGAATCATCTCTTGCTCTCGTCACTTCTTATTGTTGTTGGTGTCATTCTGTTTGTATTTGGCAATTCAAAACAGTCTGATGGTGTCCCGTCACAGTTGCCTCAACCAACAGGCAACGGCATACAAATTTCGGACAACCGAAAGTGTCCATACTGCGCAGAAATGATTCGGCCTGATGCAATCAAATGTAAACATTGCGGTTCTGACTTGATTCAAACGGAAAGCTTTGGTGTCCCAAAGATAAAGGTAACCAGCAAAGAACTCCTTCAGAAAGCTTATGACAACTATAATAAAATAGATATCGATGGAGCGTTAGACTTATTTAAGACGATCATCCTTGAGCATCCGAATAGCTCTGAAGCTGAAGCAGCAAAAACTAAGATAAAAAAAGTATTTGTTGAGAAGGAGCTTCTCGAAAAAGCCTATAAACTGTACTATAAAACCAATGACTTGAGTTTCTTCAGGGTTGTTATCGAAGTATTTCCTAAAAGTCCTCAAGCAGACGACGCGAAACAACAAATAGAAAAAAATACGGGAAATGGCTAACAAATCGCTCAAGAGGGATGCGGCATAGAGCCGCCGCGCCCCTTAGCTTTCACGTTATATATAAAGAATTATGATAAATTATAGTGTGTTAGAGGGGTTTAATGAAACTCACATTTGAATGGGACGAGGTCAAAGCGAAAGCCAGTTTCAAAAAGCACAAAGTGAGCTTTGAGGAGGGCAAAACAATTTTCAACGACCCCTTTCTCGTCACTTTTCCTGACGATATATATTCTTCGAACGAGGAGCGTTTTATTAATATTGGCCTTTCTGCAAATGGACTCATATTAATTTTGACACATACTGAACGACAGGATAAAATACGTATTATCAGTTGTAGAAAAGCTACAGCAAGGGAGAGGAAATTTTATGAAGAAGGCAGTTTCTAAAACAATATCAGACAAGGAAGATATGAAACCGGAATATGATTTTTCAAACATGCAGGGCGGAGTACGGGGAAAATACTATAAAGCATATCGTGCCGGGCATAAGGTTGTTATTCATAAAGAGGACGGCACAACCTCGGTCCAATATTTTAAGCTTGAAGACGGAGCAGTTATGTTAGAGCCGGATGTTAGAAAGTATTTTTCAGACTCTGAATCAGTCAACAAAGCGCTTCGGTCATTGATTGCGATTATTCCTTCCAAGAGGCGAACACCTGCTCATACAAAATAATAATTACTCTGACATATAACGAATCACTGCACCGGACTCCGCTTCGCTCCGCCAGTGAGTTCCGGCGTTAGCTGTAAAATATGAAACAGAAGAAAATACCATACGGGACGAAATTACCAGTCAAACTGACTCTGCGCGAACGGGATATTATTCACGATCAGACGTTCTGCGATCCCAACTATACAAGGCTTGCGGTTGTTGACGGCAAAGGCATTAAAGTTAATTTATCGCTTGATGAAATAGAGGATATTCAAGGGTATGTTGCCGCCGAGGCAAATCATACCAAAAACAAAAAGCTTCAAAAGGAACTTGATCGACTTTTCGACAAACTACAAGTGTATTTGGACACATACGACGAACAAGATGAATGAAAAAAAGATAATACCTATACGACAGTCCGAACCTTTTACCAAAGAGGCTAAGGAAAGATGGAACAAAATACCAAAATCTGCTCAGACCAAAATCTTAAACAACGTTTTTTGTGGAAAATGCTTGAATTCTGTCCCCATCGTTCTGGAAACGGCGAAAATGCAAAGGGCTGATTTGATTCTTAGAGGAAAATGCAAAATCTGCGGGCATGAAGTCTGTCGGCTCATTGAACCTGAAAATAATGAAAAAAGCTAACGAGTCACACAAGCGGACCCGTCCTTTGAAAATTATTGTCTCTGTCGAAAAGGATACCATAACAGTAATAACAAATTATCCGCTGAAGAAAGGAAGAAAACAATGAAAGTGGATTACGATAATGAGGTTGACGCTATATATAAAAAATTGGGGAATCAAAAGCCTGATGGCGTCGTTGAAATTTCTGAGGGTGTTAATTTAGATACAACATCCGAGAATAAAATAGTTGGAATAGAAATCCTTAATGCTTCCAAAAAGATGAATATTAAGACAATCCTCTCTTATGAGCTTGAACTCGACAAGAAACTAATTCAAAAAACTGCATAACAAATCGCTCCACATAGATGTGGCGATACTGCGGCCATGCCAGTGAGTTCTGTCGTTATGCCAGGAAATATTGACAAATTTAATGGTATGATACAAAGTAATACCAGAGGTGGTTTATGAGTAAGACAAAAATAGCGATTACGTTGGATGAACAGTTTGTCGAAGATATTGACAGACTTGTGAGTGAAAATGTTTTTCAAAACCGTAGTCAGGCAATACAGCAAGCGGTAGATGAAAAACTGAAACGATTGAAACGTACCCGTTTAGCTAAGGAATGTTCCAACCTGGACCTTGCTTTTGAAAAAGCAATGGCAGAAGAAGGCTTGTCCGAAGATTTGAGCCAATGGCCCAAATATTAAGGGGCGATATCAGATGGGCAGATTTAAATCCTGTTCGGGGCCGTGAGCAGGCAGGCATACGGCCGGTTTTAATTATAAGTCATGACATATTTAATGAACGTTCCGGAACTGTAATCGCCGTAGCTATTACCAGTCAGCCTCAACGCGCCGGTTTTCCGCTCACCTTTGAATTGGAAACTACAGATTTGCCCAAACGTTCATGGGTGAAAATAAGTCAGATTCGGACGCTTTCCGTTGAAAGAATCGGTAAAAGAATCGGCAGGGTATCACCTGAAGAATTGGATCAGATTGTTGAAGGGTTGAATGAAATCATCAGGGCATAACAAATTCATCCAGCCGACCGGGAATAACGCTTTTTCGTTTTAAGTCCCGGGCTTGTACTCCGGCGGCTGATGACGGGGTTATGTGTAATAATAAAGTTGCCGGAATAATCCCTAATGTGTATAATAAAGCTTAATAATACACATAGGAGGCTGCAATGAGAACGAATGTCGTTATTGATGATGATCTGATGATATCCGCTGTTAAGTTGTCCGGTCTTAAGACAAAAAAGGCTGCCATAGAAGAAGGATTAAAATTACTGGTGCGATGCAGTCGGCAGGCAAATACCAGAGAGTTTAGAGGTAAACTCAAGTGGTCCGGCAACCTTGATGAGATGCGGACAGACAAATGATATTAGTAGATTCATCCGTCTGGATCGATTATTTCAACGGCAGAAAAACAGCTAAAACTGATTGGCTTGATTCGGCTCTCGGGAATGAGCAGATTATTGTGGGTGACCTCATTATGGCTGAAGTCCTTCAAGGGTTTCAAAGCGATAAAGACTTCAAGACAGCCAGAAAATTACTTTTAGCCTTTCCTTTTATGGCAATGCTGGGGCGGGAATTGGCGATAAAGAGCGCGCTTAATTATCGGTTTCTCAGAAAGAAAGGGGTCACTGTAAGGAAGACCATTGACGTAATGATCGGGACTTTCTGTCTTAATTATCAACTAAAGCTGTTACATGATGACAGAGATTTTGATCCGATGGAAAAATATCTTAATCTAAAAATAGTTGTCACATAACGAAAGGATTATAACAAGCTTGTAAAACAATTGATGAATATCCGTAAAAGAGGGAAATAAAAAGGCCCGTGCTTTTGCACGGGCCTTTTTAAATAATAAAAGCTAAAGGATTAATGGACTTTTTCGCTCTTTGCTTCAGCCTTCTTTTCGGCTTTCTTATGGTGCATATCTTTTTTAGGCAGGTCGAGCATATAGACCTTTCCGGTTGCGAGGTCGTATTCGGCGGCAACGATCTTTAACTTGCCTTCATGTACAAGCTCTTTAATTACCGGGCTCTTCATGACGTCGGCATAAACGTTCATGACGTTTTCCTTGATGGCTGTTTCAAGGACTTCCTCGTTGGACCCGCCCTTTTTCTTTGCTTTCTTTGCGGCAGGCTGGATCTTCTTGACTATTGCGCCGATATTCCCTTCTGGGGCGCCTTTTGCCGCCAGAGTGGCCTTTACCGCACCGCAGTCCGAATGTCCGAGCAGCATGAGGAGAGGAGTCTGTACATGTTCGGTGCCGTATTCGATGCTTCCAAGGGCGATGGAATCAACGACATTGCCTGCGACCCTGATTATGAATATATCGCCGAGACCCTGGTCGAAGATATGTTCCGGCGGGACCCTTGAGTCGGAACAGGTGACTATGCTTGCAAAGGGATGCTGGCCTTTTAGTATCTCTTTCCTCTTGGAGTCGCCGAGGTCTTTGTTAATAGGCGTACCCGCTACATATCTTTTGTTGCCGTCCACCAATTTTTGCAGGGCCTCGTCGCCGGTTCCCGCAAAAGCAAGACATGAGAAAGCCGTAACAATAACTGAAACCAATAAAAATTTAAAAAACTTCATAAACCTTACCCCTCCTTAAATAAAGTTTACAGGCCCCTCAAAGAGGGCGCCGATCTTATTATGCCGCTTTATCTTTTTTCTTTGCAGCCTCGGCCATTACCGACTTTGTATTAAACGTCCCTTCGATAGCCTGAACAGGACATTTAGCGGTGCAGATGCCGCAGCCGATACACTTTGAGCCGTCTATCTTATACAGCTTTTTACGTTCACCGAAAGGAGCATCGACGGGACATACCTTAGCACAAATTTCGCATCCGATGCAATTGTCATTTATAAAAGCCTTCGGTCTTTCAGGTATGAAATCGGTGATCGCGCCTGTGGGGCACTTTGTGACACAGAGTCCGCATACCCTGCATCTGTCAAGATTTATCCTCGAAAGATTATTTTCAACGACAGGCGCATCAAAAGGGCATGTCTTGACACATATCCCGCAGGCGATACATCCTGTCTGACAGTTCTTTTTTGTATCCGGACCCTTGTCCTTTGAATTACACGTGACGAGGACCTGCCGTGACGCAGGCAAGACTTTGATGACCTTTCTCGGACAGACTGCTTCGCATTTTCTGCAGCCGGTGCATTTTTTAATATCGACAAAGGGCAGATGGTCTTCCGTCATGGTTATAGCGCCGAAGGGACAAACCCGCGAGCAGGTCCCGTAACCGAGACAACCATATATGCACGACTTGTCCCCTCCGCCTGCAAGCATGACAGCCCTGCAGTCCTGAACGCCTTCGTATATGAACTTCTTTGATGTTTTGCTCCAGCCGCCTTTGCACATTATCCTCGAAAAATTCGGCTCTCTCAGAACGGCTTTTTTACCGGTGATTGCTGCAACCGCTTCGGCGGTTTTGACGCCCCCGGGTGTGCATAAGTTCGGCGGGACGTCCGCTTTATTCACAACCGCTTCCGCATATTGTTCGCATCCAGCGAACCCGCAGGCCCCTCAATGCGCATGCGCAAGGGTATCGAGCACCCTCTCAACGCGCGGATCAATCTTGACGGAAAATTTTTTCGCCGTCAGAGCGAGACCGAGTCCAAATACGGCGCCGACGCCTGCAAGGAAGATCAAGGTATATTTGATCAACGGGGCCAGCGCAACATATTCTTTTGCCTCTACACCTCCGCCTACGCCGGCTTGCGGCGCAAGGAAATGGAAGCCGGCGGCAGTCTGAAGCAGCCCAATAATTTCCGTTATGATATTATGAATATCGATCATTTTAGACCCGGCAATTTTAGCATATCAGAGTTTTATCAATCCTGAAAAACCTGCAAAGGCCAAGGCGATAAGTCCTGTAACGATAAAGGCTATCGGAGTCCCTTTAAACGGCGCCGGGACGTCTGCAAGCTCGATCTTTTCACGTATACTGGCCATGATTATCAAGGCCAGGGCAAAACCGAGCCCGGAGCCGAAGGCAAAGGCAATGCTTTCGATGAAACTGTAATGCTCGCCTGCATTCAGTAACGGCACGGCAAGTATAATGCAATTCGTTGAGATAAGGGCGAGGTAGATACCCAGCTTATGATATAACTCCGGGGAAACTTTCCGCATTATCGTATCGGACGCCTGCACAAAACCCGCTACTATTCCGATAAAAACGATAATCTTCAGAAACGTTATTTCATAAGGCGCCAACACGAAGTTGAAGACGACCCAGCTCAGGGCCGCGCTGATCATCATTACCGAAGTGAAGGTTATGCTCATACCGACGGCCGTCTCCATCTTCCTTGAGACTCCAAAGAAAATGCAGAGGCCGAGGAATCTGGTAAAGACGAAATTATTGATAAGCGACGCCGCAACAATTAATTCAAATATTTTAATGAATTCGGGACTCATAATTTCTCCGTAAAATCTCCCTTATTTTTCATATTTCATGCTTAACCAGTTGAACAGACCCATCAATATGCCTACGGCAAAGAAGCCGCCTGCGGGCAGCACCAATATCAGGAGAGGCTTTGCATTTATGAGCTGATATCCCCATAATGAACCCCTGCCGAGGAGCTCCCTGAAAAAGCTGATTATACTAAGGGCAAATAAAAAGCCGAGACCCATTCCGATTCCGTCAAACATGGACGGCACAAATTTGTTTTTGCTTGCAAACATTTCAGCCCGTGCGAGAATGGATGCAAAGGCTACAATCAATTGAATGTAAAGTCCCAACTGTTTGTACGCCTCAGGCGCAAAGGCTGCCATGGACATATCGGTAACGGTTACCCATCCTGAAATAACGAGCATGAAGATCGGCAGCCGCACACGGGGATGGATAACGTTTCTCATTAAAGAGATGGTGATATTTACCATTACCTGTACAAAAAGGACTGCAACGCCCATTAATACGCCGTTTCTCAGATTATTGGTGACGGCAATAGAGGGACAGAGGCTCAGGGCGAGCTTGAAGATCGTATTCTCTTTCAGAATGCCGTTCTTAATCAGGTCAAGGTAATTAACTGTGCCTGTCTGTGACACTGCCTTCTCCTTCTTCCTGCAAAGTTTTCTTCAGGAACTCCACGCCGTTCTTCACCGCATCCTCAGCTACCGCCCTGCTTGAAATGGTCGCTCCTGAAATCGCCTGGATATATTCGTTCGTCTCCGTCCTGAGCACTTTCAAATACCCGGCATCCTTTCCTGCAAAACGGTTTTTGAAGCCGTCCGTTTCGATCTCATCTCCTAATCCGGGAGTCTCTGCATGGCCGAGGATGTTTATCTTCAGCACCCTGAAATCCTTGTCCACAGCGATCAAGGTATTAATATAACTTGAATAACCTTTTCCATAGGATTGTATGAGATAACCGATAACGGCGCCCCCTTTCTTTGCGGCATAATATTCTCCATGCTTTTCATGGACCGACCAGTCTCCGAGTTTTTCGATCCTGTCGGCCTCGGGCATGAGCTTTTTCAGCGCCTGTTCTTTTTCTATAACTGCATTCCGGTACATGACGGGCGACGTTTTGGCATAAACAACGGCAAGGATAAGTCCGCCGACCAGGTAGAAGATGACAAGGTTCAGGGTTATTTTAAATATCTCTTTAGGCGTCATTTCTTGTCCCGGTTTTTTTGTGCGCCGAACACCCTGCTTTTAAAACCCCTGTCGATCAACGGGGAAAAACAGTTCATAATAAGAATAGCGAACATTACACCTTCGGGATATCCGCCTTTAAGACGTATCAACATCGTTAAAAAACCGCAGCCGATTCCGAAGACTATCTGACCGCTTTTCATCGAAGGGCTCGTCACATAATCGGTTGCCATAAAGAAGGCGCCGAGGAGCATTCCGCCGCCTAATATATGCAACAGAGGATCGCCGGTAAAGCCGCCTTCCGTGCCTCCGAAGATCCAGGCGATCAAAGCCGCCGTTCCTATAAAAGACAAGGGTATATGCCATGTGATATATCTTCTGGAAAATAAAAAGGCGGCGCCGATAATTAATGCAACGCCTGAAGTCTCGCCTATACAGCCTGCGCGGTTTCCGGCAAGGAGCTGCCAGTAGAGGTGGAGCTTGTCACCGAAGATTTCTATTAACCTTGCCTGTCCCTGTTCCTTTAATATTCCGAGGGGAGTTGCCGTAGTGAGAGCGTCCATACCGATAAAGGCTGCCGTAGGCGCAGTCCAGACCGTCATGAGTTTTGGGAATGAGACAAGCAAAAAGGCCCTGCCGATCAATGCGGGATTAAATATGTTATAGCCGAGACCTCCGAAAAGCTGTTTTGTGATGACGATTGCAACAAAAGAACCTATGATCGGGATATAAAATGGCACTGAGGGCGGCAGGTTCATGCCGAGCAGAAGACCCGTCAAAAAGGAGCTGCCGTCATTAAGAGTAATCTTTTTCTTTAAGCCCTTCTGATAGATATATTCAGAAAGCAGGGCGGATGTTATGCAAAGCAGGACGGTAAAGACCGCCCTTGGTCCGAAATAGTATGCTCCGGTAAGCATGGCTGGGAGCAGCGAGGCCGACACGCTCCACATGATCCGTGCAGTGGACTCCTCGCTCTTGATGTGAGGACTCGTCGATATGATTAAAGGGCCGTGTTGTTTAGTTTCCGCCACTATAACTCCAGGGTTCGGTTATTACGCAGGCTAAAGCCTGCGGCTACAAATAAATAAATATTGATGAACTCGTAAAAAGTCGTCATTCCCGCGAAGGCGGGAATCCAGGTGCGCGCAACTTCTTGAAAAGAATGGATTCCCGATTAAGGACTTCGGGAATGACAGCCATGAAAAGGACTTT